>ERZ773004.395-NODE-395-length-28041-cov-28.096334_pt1 | contig 28041 bp, 18 predicted proteins | sample MGYA00580667_ERZ773004 | MGnify/ENA primary metagenome ERZ773004 (study PRJEB29015, sample SAMEA2737963) | human oral metagenome | biome: human oral; feature: human-associated habitat; material: dental | place: China | collected 2123 ... | reverse complement strand
GGAAGATGAGGTTGTGCATCGGGCAGTTCATGGCCTTGAGGTAGTACTCCTGGCCCGCCTTGGTGATGTTGCCCTGTCCGTCGCGCTCCTCGTCGGCGAGCATCGGCGGGAACATGGTGTCGGCGTAGTAGGGCAGGTGGCCCGAGGTGTGGAACAGCCCGCCCTTGGAGATCTCGGGGGTGTGGACGAAGTCGAAGCCGTAGTCCAGGTGGCGGTCGACGACGTACTGCTCGATCTGGTGGCGCAGCATGGCGCCCTTGGGATGGAAGACCACGAGGCCGGGGCCGATCTCCTCGGGGAAGGAGTAGAGGTCGAGCTCGGCGCCGAGCTTGCGGTGGTCGCGCTTGGCGGCCTCGGCCAGACGGGTCTGGTAGGCCTTGAGGTCATCCTTGCTGGCCCAGGCGGTGCCGTAGATGCGCTGGAGGGAGTCGCCGGACTGGTCGCCCTTCCAGTAGGCCGACGAGGACTTGGTCAGCGCGAAGCCCTGCCCGATCAGCCGGGTCGAGGGCAGGTGGGGGCCGCGGCACAGGTCCGTCCAGGCGACGCTGCCGTCGCGCCGGACGTTGTCGTACATGGTGAGCCCGCTGGCGCCGACCTCGACCGAGGCGCCCTCGGCGCCCGCGCCCTTGGTGGTGATGAGCTCGAGCTTGTAGGGCTGGTCCGCCAGCTCCTCGCGCCCCTCGGCCTCGGTGATGTCGCGGCGCACGAAGCGCTGCCCCTCCTTGACGATCCGCTTCATGCGCTTCTCGATCTCGCGCAGCATCTCGGGGGTGACGGCGTCGATGGCGCCGAAGTCGTAGTAGAAGCCGTCGGTGATGAAGGGGCCGATGCCGAGGTTGACGTCCGGGAACATCTCCTGGACGGCCTGCGCCATGACGTGGGTGGCGCTGTGGCGCAGGATGTTCAGGCCGTCCTCGGAGTCGATCATGATGGGCTCGACACTCGCGCCGGCGGGAATGACCCGGCTCAGGTCCCACGGCTCGCCGTCCACCCTCATGGCGACGATCTCGCGATTCCGCTCGAAGAGCGCGGTCCCCGTGGTGCCCGCCCCGATGCTGCGCACGGCGCCGTCGAGAGCGATGTCGATGGTGGGCTGGGATGGCACGGGACTGCTCCTGGTGGGTTGCGGACCGGGCTTGCGCTGGTGCTGGACTGGCGCACCCGCTGACGATGAGGAGTCTACTCGTCGGCGGATGGCGTCTAGACGCCCAGGCGGTCCCGCAGCAGATGACGCGCGCGACGGGCGCGGACCAGGGCCGCGTAGACGGCCTTGTGGATCGGAACGTCCCAGGCGCCGTCGACCTCGGTGGCGTGATAGGCGAAGCGCTTCTTGTAACGGCCGACCCCGTAGAGCTCGGGCACCCGGGGGGAGTCCGCGCCCATGAGGTCGAAGGAGTCCTTGCCCTCGGCGGCCATGGTGCAGGCGACGAACCAGTCGAGGGCCTCCGCGCCGCGGAATGCCCGCGACTCGTCCGAGGACGCCCCGTAATAGGCGACGGTGGCCCTGCCGGAGACGGTGACGAGGTCCCAGCAGTGCGGCGCACCGTCGCGACGCAGGACGAAGAGCCTGGCGTGCTCCGGGCCCAGGGTGCGCAGCATGTCCCAGTAGACCTGGCAGGGGTGCGGCCGGAAACCATCGCGCTCGGCCGTGGTGACCATGACCGCGTAGACCTCGTCGAAGGCCTGCCGGCTCAGCCCGGTCTCCTCCGCCAGGACGCACCCGGCCTCGGCCGCGACCCGGGCGGCGCGCTTGACACCGCGGCGGCCGTCCTTGGGCATGGCGGCGGCGATGGCGTCCGGGGTGCGCGGTCGCAGGTCGATGACGAAGGTCCGGTCGTAGGTGATGGTCGACAGCAGTTCACGGGTGTCGGGCGCCCCGTATCGGGCATGCATGCGCACGAACACGACACGGGAGTCCTTCATCCTGATCTCCCGCACCAGGAGAGCGCGCAGATGCGCCTCGCGCTCGGGGCTCTGCTCCTTGAGCCAGACGGGCCCGTGCTTGGCCCACAGGAAGCGCCGTCCCGCGATCTCGTAGCGGTAGAGGGCGACGACGGCCACGGGCTTGCCCTCGGCCTCGTAGACGTAGCGCCCGAACAGGGGGTGCCCCTGACTGGCCTCGTAGGCCTCCCAGGGCTCCAGCTGCTCGATGGGCGCAGGGGTGCAGCCGATGGCCAGACGCATATCCCGTGCGGAGATGGGACGGAGGCTCTCGGAGCGCGAGGTTGTGCGGGACGCGTGGGTCATGGAACCTCCAGGTCGGTTGTGCGGCGGCCGTGCCAAGGGTATAGGGGTCGAGAGGTCTCGTGCTCCTCCTGCCGGACGAGACGAGACGCGTCGATCCACCGCGGATCAGCGGGGTACGAGCGGGAACGGGCCCTCCCGGGACGGAAGTGCCCGATGAGGAGTATGCCAGAGCGACCGGAGAAGCGACCGGAGAGCGGGCGGGCTGCTCAGCGCAGCCGCAGGCGCAGCGGTCGTGGGTGGTACCGGTGGAACTTCCGGTCGTGGTTGAGCTTCTGCGCGCTCACGAGCAGACGACGGCGCCAGGAGCGCTCCGAGGGATCGAGCAGGGGGTCGACCGCGCGCGCCGCGAGTCGCAGGACGCGCCGCCTCAGAAGGGGGTCATCGACCTGGTGGAGCACGAGATGGCGCGGCAGGAGGCTGTAGAGCGCCTCCCCCCTCGCCTCCCGGCGCGGTCCCGGGCTCCCATCGACCAGGTCGCGGATCATGACGACCATGGGATTGACCCCCGCGGCGCTCATGTAGAAGGAGTTCCGTCCGATGCGGGGGTTGAGCTCGAAGTAGACCGGGTCCCCTCCCCGCGGATCGATCTTGACGTCGAAGTTCGCGAAGCCCCGGTACCCCGCGGACGCCAGCAGCCTCTCCGCGCCCTCCCACAGCTCGGGGAAGGGCTCGGTGATCATGGCCACAGGATTGCCGATGAGCGTGGGCGTGTGGTCCTCCAGAAGCACCCGCGCCGAGCCGATCATCGTCATCCGCCCGTCGGATGCCATGTAGGCGGTCACCGAGCGCATGGCGTCGTCCTCGCCCGGGATCCGCTCCTGGATGAGGAAGGTGGACCGATACCCGGCGCCGCGCAGATCGGACCACAGCGAGGAGAGATCCGCGGACGTATCCAGGAAGTAGATCTTGCGCTGGCCGGGGAACTCGACGGCGTCCCAGTCCGCACCGACGGCGGCCTTGCCGACCAGGGGTAGGGGGATGTCGATCTCGGGGTCGGCGTCCGCGAGACCGGAGCAGTCCACGACGGCCTGACGCGGTGTGCGCAGCCCTTGCCCGGCGCAGGCCGCGGCGAAGGCCACCTTGTCGCTCAGGGCGCTCATCGCCTCGGCGCTCGGGAAGGGCACGACGTACTCCGGCTCGAGCTCGGCACGATGAGCGATGAGGAACCGGGCGGTCGAGTCCCGGTTGCCGATGACCACGGCGCTGCGCTCGGCCCGACCCGCGACGAGCTCCCGCAGGAGGGCGACCATGCCGGGCTCGTCCCGGGAGTCCTGGTGGACGACATCGATGTAGCTCGACAGGGAGATCGCCTCGATCGGGCTGGGCGACAGGAGGGTCACCCGCTGCCCGGTGGCGTCGTGAAGCTGGCGGGCCAGCGCGTAGCCTCCGATGTCTCCGCCGATCACCACGGGAAGCAGATCGGGGCGCGAGGGTCTGCGCGCGGAAGAGACCACGTGTTCTCCTAGGTCCGGCCGGGCCCGGGTACGGACCGCGGCAGCTACGGGCGACATGGGTGGACGAGTATGAACGGGCTGTGAACGGCTGTGGATGGCCCCAGACGGCGTGCCGGAGGTCATCGGGCGCTCGCTGCGATCAACCTACCAGCAGGGGCCCGCACGACGAGCGATCACGACAGGGGCCCGGAGCGCTGACGTTCCGGGCCCGGCGAGTGCGTGGGCGATACTGGGATCGAACCAGTGACCTCTTCCGTGTCAGGGAAGCGCGCTACCGCTGCGCCAATCGCCCGAGCGGATGACGGGACTCGAACCCGCGACCCTCACCTTGGCAAGGTGATGCTCTACCAACTGAGCCACATCCGCGCGCCGTCACCGGCGGCGGGCCGATGATCGATGCGGATGGAAAGGTAGCAGAGCACGGGCGGCGCGCCAAATCGGTCTCGGCGCCGTCGCCGCGGGCCGGACTCATCATGAGCTCGTCATGCTGCGGCGCCGGATGCCGCGCACGTGGCAAAGTGTCCCTATGCCGTCTGACACTCCGCCCACCGCACCCGACCGCCCGGGAGCCCCGACCACCGACACCGACCCCTCCGACACCACCGCGCAACGTCACTCGGAGCGGGCGCCGGAGTCGGCGTCGGAGCGCGGGGCCGTCGCCCCCGCTCCCGCCATCATGTCGCCCACCACCTGGCCGGGGCGGCCCTACCCGCTGGGCGCGACCTACGACGGCTCGGGAACCAACTTCGCAGTGTTCTCCTCCGTCGCCGACGAGGTCGAGCTGTGCCTCTTCGACGACGCCAGCGCCGAGACCCGAGTCGGGCTGACGGAGGTGGATGCGGACGTGTGGCACGCCTACCTTCCCACGGTCCGTCCCGGCCAGTGCTACGGCTACCGCGTCCACGGCCCCTACGACCCGGCGAACGGCCTGCGCTGCGACGCCTCCAAGCTGCTGCTGGACCCGTACGCCAAGGCGATCTCCGGGCACGTGAGGGCCTCGCAGTCCCTGTACTCCTACGACTTCAACGACGTCTCGGTGCGCAATGAGGAGGACTCCGCCGGCGCCACCATGCGCTCGGTCGTCATCTCCCCGTACTTCGACTGGGGGCACGACCGCCCCCCGGGGCACGACTACCACAACACGATCATCTACGAGGCCCACGTCAAGGGCATGACCAAGCTCAACCCGCTCGTGCCCGCCGAGCTGCGCGGCACGTACGCGGGCCTCGCCCAGCCCGCCGTCATCGACCACCTCAGGGAGCTCGGCATCACCGCCATCGAGCTCATGCCCGTCCACCAGTTCGTCAACGACACCTACCTGCAGGACAAGGGCCTGTCGAACTACTGGGGGTACAACACGATCGGCTTCTTCGCCCCGCACAACGGCTACGCCGCCTACAGCGCGGGCGGCCAGCAGGTCCAGGAGTTCAAGTCGATGGTCAAGGCCTTCCACGAGGCCGACATCGAGGTCGTCCTCGACGTCGTCTACAACCACACCGCAGAGGGCAACCACCTGGGTCCGACGCTCTCCTTCCGCGGCCTGGACAATATCGCCTACTACCGGCTCGTCGACGGCGACCAGGCCCACTACTTCGACACCACGGGCACCGGCAACTCCCTGCTCATGCGCTCACCGGCGGTCCTCCAGCTCATCATGGACTCCCTGCGCTACTGGGTCACCGAGATGCACGTGGACGGCTTCCGCTTCGACCTGGCCTCGACCCTGGCCCGCCAGTTCCACGAGGTCGACAAGCTCAGCGCCTTCTTCGACATCATCCACCAGGACCCGGTCCTGTCGCGCGTCAAGCTCATCGCCGAGCCCTGGGACGTGGGCGAGGGCGGCTACAACGTCGGCGGCTTCCCCCCCCTGTGGAGCGAGTGGAACGGCACCTATCGGGACACCGTGCGCGACTTCTGGCGCGGCGAGCCCAGCACGCTGGGCGAGTTCGCCTCCCGCATCACCGGCTCCTCCGACCTCTATCAGCACGCAGGGCGCACCCCGGTGGCCAGCATCAACTTCGTCACCGCCCACGACGGCTTCACGATGCACGACCTGGTGTCCTACAACGCCAAGCACAATGAGGCCAACCTGGAGGACAACCGGGACGGCGCCAATGACAACCGCTCGTGGAACTGCGGGGCCGAGGGGCCCACCGACGACCCCGGGGTGATCTCGCTGCGCAAGCGCCAGACCCGCAACTTCCTGGCCACCATCCTGTTCAGCCAGGGCGTACCCATGATCTGCCACGGCGACGAGATGGGACGCACCCAGCAGGGCAACAACAACGCCTACTGCCAGGACAACGAGCTCACCTGGATAGACTGGGACCTGGACGAGGAGGACCGCGAGCTTCTGGCCTTCACACAGGCCATGGTGCAGCTGCGCCGCAACCACCCCGTGCTGCGTCGACGGCGATTCTTCTCGGGGGCCGCCTCGCACGGAGGCGAGTCCGAGCTGGGCGAGATCGAGTGGCTGCGGCCTTCCGGCGAACGCATGATCGACCAGGACTGGAGCGCGTGGTACGCCCGCGCCATGATGGTCTTCCTCAACGGCGAGGCCATCGCCGAGCCCGATGAGCAGGGGCATCGCGTCACCGACGACTCCTTCCTCGTGCTGATCAACGCCAGCGAGAAGGACATCACCTTCACGCTGCCGGACCTCGGTCACAGCGAGCGCTGGGCGGTGGCCCTCGCTACCGCCCCGGCCGTGGACAGCGAGTCCCACGACTCACTCAGCGCCGGTGACCAGGTCGTCGTCGAGGCCCGCTCCATGCTGTTCCTGACGTCGGCCGCGGACACGGCCGCAGCCTGACCGGCACCTACCGAGGGAAGGGAAAGGACACGATGACCGAATCGCATCAGCAGGACAGCACGACGGCCCCCGAGACGACGCCCGCCCCCGAGGGATACGCCCCATGGTCCGGGCACGTGCCCGCGGACGGGCGCCGGACCCCCGTAACGACCTACCGGCTCCAGATGGGGAGCGCCCTCACCTTCGACGACGCCCGCGATCTGGTGCCCTACCTGCAGGACCTGGGTGTCACCGATATCTACCTGTCCCCCGTGCTCGCCGCCGCCCCGGGATCGACGCACGGCTACGACGTCGTCGACCACACACGTATCAGTGAAGTCATGGGCGGGCGCCCGGGGCTCGAGCGCCTCGCCGCCGACGTCCATGCGGCGGGCATGGGCCTGGTCCTGGACATCGTGCCCAATCACATGGCCGTGCCCGCACCCGCGTGGCACAACCTGCCTCTGTGGTCCGTCCTGCGCGACGGCCCGGACTCCCCCTACGCCTCCTGGTTCGACGTGCCCGTCGATGCGCCCATCCTCATGCCGGTACTCGGCGCGCGCATCGGCAAGGTGCTCGCCGACGAGCAGCTCGTGCTGGACCGCATGGTCGTGCCCACCGAGCCCGAGCGCGGCGAGCAGTGGGTGCTGCGCTACTTCAACCATGTCTTCCCCGTCGCCGAGGGAACCCAGTCCCTGCCGATGCACGTGCTCATCGACCGCCAGCACTATCGGCTCGCCTACTGGAAGATCGGCGACGCGGAGACGAACTACCGGCGCTTCTTCGACGTCGGAACCCTCGCCGCGATCCGCGTGGAGGATCCCGAGGTGTTCGCCGGCTCCCACGAGCTCGTCCTCGATCTGCTGCGCACGGGAGCGGTCGATGCCCTGCGAGTCGATCACCCCGACGGCCTGGCGGATCCCGCCGGCTACCTCAACCACCTCAGCGAGGCCACCGGCGGGGCCTGGATCGCCGCCGAGAAGATCCTCGCCCCCGACGAGCCCCTGCCGGTGGGCTGGCACGTCGCCGGCACCACGGGGTACGACGCCTCCTGGCGCATCGACCAGCTGCAGGTCGACCCGGGAGGCGCCGCACGCCTCGGCGCCCTCATGCACGAGCTGACGGGACAGGGACCCATCGACTACGAGGGCGTGGTCGAGCAGGCCAAGCGCGAGGTCATCAACGGCTCGCTGGCAGCGGAGGTCAACCGCCTGGCGCGAGTGCTGGACGAGCTCACCGTCCAGGACGTGCGTCTGCGCGACCATACCCTGCATGATCTGCGCGCCTGCCTCGTCGAGCTGCTCGTCGCCGCGCAGCGCTACCGCGCCTACGTCCGTCCCGGGCAGACCGCCGACCCCGACCAGGCGGCGGTGCTGCACGCCGACGCCGAGCGCGCCCGCTACCGCCTCGAGGCCGATCAGGGCGAGACCCTCGACATGGTCGTCGCGCTCCTGCTCGGCGAGCCGGTCGGCTCGGAGGGGCTGACGGCATCGCCGCTGCGCGCCGAGGCCGTCATCCGCTTCCAGCAGGTCTGCGGGGCGGTGACCGCCAAGGGCGTCGAGGACACGGCCTTCTACCGGTGGACCCATCTGACCAGTCTGACCGAGGTGGGCGGCAACCCGAGCGGATTCGCCCTGGGAGCGGACGAGGCCCATGCCTGGGCCGACCGGGTCCAGGACGTGTGGCCGTGCACCATGGTGACCACCACCACCCACGACACCAAGCGCGGGGAGGACGTGCGCGCCCGTCTCGACGTGCTGGCCTCCTACGCGGAGGAGTGGAGCGATCTGGTCCACCGGCTGCGGGCCGCCACCGAGGACGCGCGCCCCACCGATCTCGACGGACGCTCCGAGAACCTCCTGTGGCAGACCCTGTGGGGCACATGGGCTCCGGACTCCGACGATCCGATGACGGGCGAGCGTCTGGCCGCCTACCTCATCAAGGCCTCGCGCGAGCAGAAGGGCTGGACCACGTGGGCCGCTCCCGACGCCGATCGCGAGCAGGCCCTGATCGACTATGCGACGCACCTGCTCACCGACCCGACCTCGGTCGATGAGTTGAACGCCTTCGCCGCGCTGACGTCCCGAGACGTGTCGGCCATCATTCTGGCGAACAAGGCCATGTCGCTGACCTGGCTCGGCGTGGCGGACGTGTACCAGGGCACCGAGCTCACGCGCACGAGCCTGGTCGACCCCGACAACCGCAGACCTGTGACCTATGAGGGCGAGGGGGGCCTGCGCGAGCTGCTCTCCCAGGTCTCCGCAGGCGGATCGACGCGCACGCTGGACCAGGAGAAGCTGCGGCTGACCCACCGTCTCGCCCATTTGCGCTCCGAGCGACCGGAGACGTTCGTCGGCCCGCGCTCCGGCTACCGCGCGGTGCCGGTGACGACGTCCCACGCCTTCGCCTACGCCCGGCTGCTCGACGAGGAGCCCGATGTCATCGTGATCGTGCGCCGGCTGGGTCGCCGACTGCGACGGCTGGGCGGCTGGCGCGAGGAGAGCGTGGTCCTTCCCGACTGCCCCTGGACCGATATCCTGACGGGGCGCCCCATCGACGGTGGAGCTCAGCGCCTGGCCGACGTGCTCGCAGACCTTCCCGTCGTGGTGCTGGCCCGCGACCGGGAAGACACCGACCGAGGAGACGCCTCATGAGTACTCGCCGGGACTGGAGGTCCCCCGCCCTGCCGGTCGGCCCACTCGTGCCGGTGTGGGCGCCGCAGGCCTCCGCAGTCTCCCTTCATCTGCCCGCCGACCACGAGGTGATCCCCATGAAGGCGCGGGACGACGGCTGGTGGGAGAGTCCCCGTCCCCTGCCGGCTGGAACCGACTACGCCTACCGGCTGGACGACGGCCTCGATGACCTGCCCGACCCGCGCAGCGCCCGGCAGCCGCACGGCGTCCACGGACCCTCGCGCGTCTTCGACGCATCGGCCCTGCGCTGGACGGACGACGACTGGCGGGGACGCGATCTCCTCGGCGCGGTGGTCTACGAGCTCCACATCGGCACCTTCACGTCGGAGGGAACCCTTGACGCCGCTGCGCAGCGCCTCCGCCACCTCGCCGGGCTCGGGGTGGACATCGTCGAGCTCATGCCGGTCGCGGGCTTCCCCGGCCGGGCGGGCTGGGGCTACGACGGCGTCGATCTGTGGGCCGTCCACGAGCCCTACGGCGGCCCCGAGGCGCTGGCCCGCTTCGTCGATGCCGCGCACGCCGTGGGCATCGGCGTGTGCCTCGACGTCGTCTACAACCATCTGGGACCCTCCGGGAACTACCTGGGGCGCTTCGGCCCGTACTTCACCGAGGTACACGAGACACCGTGGGGATCCGCAGTCAACTACGACCAGCCCGGCTGCGAGCAGGTGCGCGCCTTCGTCATCGACTCCGCCCTGCGCTGGCTGACGGACTTCCACGTCGATGCACTGCGCCTGGACGCCATCCACGAGATCCGTGACGACGCCGGCCGCGCCGCCGCCCCTCATCGGCACCTGCTGGCCGAGCTCTCCGACGCCGTCGGGGTCCTCTCGGAGCGGCTCGGCCGCCCCCTGTCGCTCGTGGCGGAATCGGATCTCAACGACCCCGGGGTGGTCACGCCCACGCGCGCCGAGCCCCCGTTCCGCATTCCCAGCCTCGGCATGACTGCTCAGTGGACGGACGACGTCCATCACGCGCTGCACGCGCGGATCACCGGGGAGACCCAGGGCTACTACGCGGACTTCGCAGCGCCGGAGGCTCTGAAGCACGTCTACGAGCGCGCCTTCCTCCACGACGGGGGCTGGTCCTCGTTCCGCAATCGCACCTGGGGCGCGCCCGTCCCGGCCGGAACGGATCCGAGGCGCTTCGTCGTCTTCGACTCAGACCACGATCAGATCGGCAACCGCGCCGCCGGCGACCGCCCGAGCGCCTCGCTGACCGACGATCTCGTGGCGGCGGAGGCCGCGCTCATCCTTCTGTCGCCGTTCACTCCGATGCTGTTCATGGGTGAGGAGTGGGGCACCCGCCGCCCGTTCCAGTTCTTCACCGATCACGCGGAGGCCGACCTGGCGCAGGCCGTCACGCAGGGGCGCCGTGACGAGTTCGCCTCCTTCGGCTGGAGTGCGGACGAGGTGCCCGATCCGCAGGACCCCTCCACCGTGGAGGCCTCGGTCCTGGACTGGGCCGAGCCTCTGCAGCCGGCCCACGCCCGCATGCTCGCCTGGTACCGCGATCTTATCGCCCTGCGGCGCAGACTCCGCCTCGGCGAACGGGCTCTGTGGCCCGAGCTGCGGGACACCGGGGACGTCATCGTTCTCACCGTTCCCGCGAGGACCGGTCGTGACGACCCCGAACTGATCGTCGCGATCGATCTCACACGGGCCGACGGTCGTCGTCGCACCGATCTCGCGGGCCTGGTGCCGAACACCGATGAGCTGGATCTCGCCCTGAGCTGGTTGGGGACGCCCGCCCGGGGCGAGCTCCTGCGCTCGGCGGACACCATCGCCCTCATACGGCCCGTGTAACACCACGGACCACCGGGCCGCACTCATCCCTTCCGGGCCCCTTCGCCCTTCGACTCCGGCGCCGGCCGGTCATCGACCGCTCAGCCGCCGATCATCGATCGATGCGATCGCGCGCAGCCGCGAGCACCCGACCCGTGTCGTGCTTGAGGCCGAGGACCCGCTCGAGGACTGCGTACGCGTGCGGGCGGACAGGCAGATCCCATGCGCCCGGCACCTCGACGGGACCGCGAGCGTCGAACTTGCTCTTGAACTCCCGGACACCGGCGAGCTCGGGGACGCGCGCAGAGTCGATGCCCATGAGGTCGTAGGCCCGCACGCCCTCGGCCCTCAGCCAACAGGCCTCCTTGTACACCAGGGCATCGGCGGCCCGCATGCGACGCCCCTCGGCCGAGGAGCCGGCGTAGTAACGCAGCGCGCGGTCGCCCCAGACGGTGACCAGGGACCATACGAGAGCCTGCTGACCACGAGCACGTGCGACGTACAGTCGCGCGTGCTCGGGCCCGAGAGTGCGCAGCATGGTGCGGTAGAGGTCCTCGGGCGCCGCGCGGAAGCCGTCGCGGTCGCCGGTCTCCTCCAGGATCTCGTAGAGCTCGGCGAAGACCTCCTGGGCCCTCGGGGTCTCGTCGTGGTAGGTGAGGTCCTCATTGCGCAGCGCCTTGCGGACATCGCGTCGCCCGCGCGACTTGAAGGAGGCCAGCACCGCCTCATCGTCGTCGCGATCCAGGTCCAGGACGATCGTGCGGTCGTAGGTCATGGTCTGCAGCAGCTCGTGAAGCCCGTCGGCCTCGTGACGGAAGTGGGCGCGCACGAAGACCACTGACGGGTCGTGGAATCGCACTCCGTCCAGGAGAAGACTGCGCAGATCCGCCTCCTCGCGCCGAGTGGGAGCGCCGCCGAGCCAGACCGGAGCGTGCCGAGCCCATAAGTAGGGGATTCCGCGCACGCTCATCCGCGTGAGGGAAAGCAGCGCCCGAGGTGCGCCATCGGGACCCTCGTAAACGACGCGCCCCCACGGCTCGCGCCCGTCCATCGCCGCATCGAAGAAGTCCCACGCAACGGTCTGCTCGATGGGAAGGGTCAGCGCCGCCCGTCGTGCGATCCGAGCGAATGCCTCCCACGTGATGCGACGCATCGTGCCGCGGGAGTCGATCATCGGCGCGGTCCGGCGCATGCTGCTCTCCTTCCGACGCCCCGAGCGAGCGCATCCGAGACCCGGCAACGATAAACCATCGGTCACGAATCATCGGAGCGCGTCCGAATCGTGTCTGCAGCATGGATAATCACCTTGTCGGCGTGGCAGCGGATATCACCGGTCCGCGCCGGTAGCCTGGCGAGGTGACCGAATCTTCCCCTACGGGTTCCCCGCACGACCCCAAGTCCGCTGTTCCCGACCGTTTTGCCGAGGCGCTGCTGTCCATGCGCCACGCGTCCAGACCACGAGGCCTCGTCCTGGAGGAGGTGCCCGCGCCACGACGATTGGCCCCCTACTCGGCGGCGCTGTCCGCCGAGACGGTCGAGACGCACTCCGACGTCCCCATAGCCTCCGGAAAGTTCGTCGTCCTGCACGATCCCGCCGGGCAGGAGGCCTGGGACGGGGACTTCCGACTCGTCGTCATGGTGCGCTCCCGCCTCGACGAGGAGGTCGGTACCGATCCCCTGCTCGGATCCGCAGCATGGTCCTGGCTCACCGATGCTCTGGACGGCGCGGGCGCGGGATACCGGGCGCTCGTCGGAACGGTGACCCGGGTCCTCTCCGAGACCTTCGGCGGACTCGAGCTCAACGACGCCTGTGCGCATGCAGAGATCCGCGCCTCCTGGAGTCCGGCCTCCCCGGACCTCACACCGCACCTGGAGGCGTGGTACGAGCTGATCCACGTCGCCGCCGGCCACGAGCCCGAGATCGCCACGCCCATAGAGCTGGCGAGTGTGGTGCGGTGACGGTGAGCCGTCGCCCCCCTCGTCCGGTCCCCGTGCCCGGGACCACCGACTCCCCGGTCGCACCCGCCGACGTCGTGGCCTATACGTCGCCGCGGGACGGCCTGCCCCCTGTGACCGACTCGCCCGAGGCGCTTCAGGACGCCGCACGGGCTCTGGCCTCCGGCAAGGGTCCTGTCTCCATCGACGCCGAGCGGGCCTCGGGCTTCCGCTACGGGCAGAGTGCTTACCTCATCCAGCTGCGTCGCGCGGGCATCGGCACCATCCTCATCGACCCCCTCGCAACAGGAGACCTGGATCCGTTGGCGCGTGCGCTCGACGGCCCGGAGTGGATCCTGCACGCCGCCGACCAGGATCTGCCGTGCCTCGCCGACCTCGGACTGGTACCGAGTGCGCTGTTCGATACCGAGCTGGCCGCCCGGCTCCTCGGTCGGGATCACGTCGGCCTCGGCGCCGTCACGGAGGAGACCCTGGGGCTAAGGCTCGCCAAGGACCACGCCGCCGCGGACTGGTCGATCCGCCCCCTGCCCGTCTCCTGGCTGATCTATGCAGCGCTCGACGTCGAGCTGCTCGCCGATCTGCGTGAGGCCCTGAGCACCGAGCTCGTGGCGGCGGGAAAGTCCGAGTGGGCGGCCCAGGAGTTCGAGTTCGAGCGAACCCGGCCGCCGCGGCCCGCCAAGGTCGATCCATGGAGGAGGACACCGCGGGCCGGCCGGGCGGTACGGAGTCGACGGTCGCTGGCCGTGCTCCGCGAACTGTGGATCGCGCGCGAGGAACTGGCCGCCGACCTGGACCGCACGCCGTCCAAGGTCCTGTCGCATCACGCGTTGATAGCGGCTGCGGTGGCCCGGCCGACGTCGCGCCGCAAGCTCACCGCGCTCAAGGAGTTCTCCTCCCGTCAGGCGCGCCAGCACCAGGAGCGGTGGTGGAAGGCGGTCGATCGCGCGATGAGTCTGCCGGACAGTCAGCTCCCGCCTCTCCACGCCCCTCTGCCCGACGGCGAGCTTCCCCAGCCGCGCTCGTGGGGGCGTCACCACGCCGAGGCGGCGCGGATGCTCGAAGTCGTGCGCGCAACGGTCCGCTCGCGCGCCAACGAGTTGCGCCTGCCCCAGGAACTGCTTCTGGCTCCGGACTCCCAGCGCCACCTCGCCTGGGACCTCGGTCGGGTCCATGAGTCCGGTGCTCCGATCGACACCGCGACCGGGGCGATGGCCGAGCGGCTGGCGGCGCTGGAGGCGCGCCCCTGGCAGATCGACCAGGTGAGTGCGGCTCTCAGCGAGGCGCTCACGGCCGCTCTGGCCTAGTGGACGGTGAACCCGTGGGAGCGGAAGATCGCCCTCGTCGACTCGACGAGCTCGGGGTCAGGGGGCAGGGTGTCGCGCAGATGGTAGGTGAGGCCCAGAGCGCTCCACTTGTCGGCACCCATCTGATGGAAGGGCAGGACCTCCACGCGGGTGACCGCGCTGCGCCAGCGCTCGACAATGCGGGCGACATCCTCCACGTTGGCGGGATCGTCCGTCAGGTCCGGGACGAGGACGAAACGCACCCACATCTCGACGCCCCTGGCCGCCAGCCGATCTCCGAAGGCGATCGTAGGCGCGAGCTCGCGACCCGTGGTCCTCTTGTACGTCTCCTCATTACCGCTCTTGACGTCGAGAAGGACCAGGTCGATATTGTCCATCATCTCGTCGGTGCACTTGACGCCCAGGTAGCCCGAGGTGTCGATGCAGGTATGAATGCCCATGGCCTTGGCCCCCGCCAGCAGCCGAGCGGCGAAGGCCGGTTGCATGAGGACCTCGCCGCCGGACAGGGTGATGCCCCCGCCCGAGGCCCGGAACACACTGCGGTAGCGCTTCATGCGGCGCAGCAGTTCATCCGCCGTCACGGGCTCCCCGTCCTTCATGAGGAAGGTATCGGGATTGTGGCAGTACAGGCACCTCAACGGGCAACCGTTGAGGAAGATGGTCATCCGCGTGCCCGGCCCGTCCACCGCGGTGACGAGCTCCCAGGAGTGAATGGAGCCGAGCGATCCATCGCGCATTCGGGCGAGACGCTCCGAGCGCTGTACGTCGGTCAGCTCCTCGAGCCCACCGATCCCGGCCCCTCGCAGGCGGGCGGCCGGGGCCAGGAAGTCCTGGTCCCGGCCGCCCGACGCCACAGGGGTGATGGTCTCAGTCATCTGAGTCCAGCACCATCCCGGTCAGGCGCCGGCGTGGAATGTGCGGTTGAGGACGTCCAGCTGCTGCTCGCGCGTGAGCTTGACGAAGTTGACGGCGTAGCCGGAGACGCGGACCGTGAGGTTCGGGTAGTTCTCCGGGTGCTCCATCGCGTCCTCGAGGGTGTTGCGGTCCAGGACGTTGATGTTGGCGTGGTACAGGCCCTTGACGCCGCCGTTGTCCTGACGTTGCGCCTTCATCGACGCGAGGCGCTCTTCGTATGTGGCCATGATCGGCCCCTTTCTGGTGATGAGAGATGTGTTCGACAGAGAGTCGGTGGAGGACCGCCGATCGTCAGATCTCGGCGCAGTCGTCCGGCACGAAGCCGGCGTCGAGAACGCCCACGAGGTTGGCCACGCGCTCGTCGAGCGTGCGCCCCAGCCCCTGCGGGGTGATCGTGTTGGTCAGCGAGATGCCGTCGAGGGCATCGTTGTAGTCGAGCTTGCCGACGGAGAGCATGGAGGCGACCATGCCGTGCGTGTCCATGCCGTTCTCCGGGTTGGCGCCCGGGGAGAAGGGTGTGCCCTTCTCGTGGCCCGAGGGGAAGGAGCCCGTGGCCTTGCCGTAGACGACGTTCGAGGTGATCGTCAGGACGGACTGCGTCGGAATCGCGTCGCGGTAGAAGGGCTGCTCCTTGATCTTCGACATGATCGTGTGGACCACAGTGGCGGCGATGTCGTCGGCGCGATCGTCGTCGTTGCCGTAGATCGGGAAGTCGCCCTCGGTGATGTAATCGACGACGAGACCGGTCTCATCGCGCACCGGGGTGACCTTCGCGTACTTGATGGCGCTCAGGGAGTCGGCGACGATGGACAGCCCGGCGATGCCGCAGCCCATGGTGCGCACGATCTCGGAGTCGTGCAGCGCCATCTCGATCGCCTCGTAGGCGTAACGGTCATGGCAGTAGTGAATGATGTTGAGGGCCTCGACGTAGGTGGCGACGACCCAGTCGAGCATCTTCTCGTACCTGTCCCAGATGTCGTCGAAATCGAGCGGACCATCGCCCTCGACACCGGGCAGACCGGTGACCACCTGCTTGCCCGTCATCTCGTCGCGGCCGCCGTTGATGGCGTAGAGCAGACCCTTGGCAGCGTTGACGCGAGCGCCGAAGAACTGCATCTGCTTGCCCACACGCATCGGGGACACGCAGCAGGCGATGGCGGCGTCGTCCCCCCAGTGCTCGCGGATCTGCTCGTCGGCCTCGTACTGGATGGAGGAGGTCGTGATCGAGATCAGGGCGCAGAAGTCCTTGTAGCCCTTCGGCAGGTCCTCGCTCCAGAAGATCGTGATGTTCGGCTCGGGAGCGGGGCCGAGATTGCGCAGCGTCTGGAGAAGGCGGAAGGACGTCTTCGTGACGAGGGACCGGCCGTCCTCACCGAAGCCGGCGTCCGACCAGGTGGCCCAGTACGGGTCGCCGGAGAAGATCTGGTCGTAGTCGGTGGTGCGCAGGAAGCGGGTGATGCGCAGCTTCATGACGATGTTGTCGATGAGCTCCTGAGCACGGGACTCGTTGATGACGCCCTCGCGCAGGTCGCGCTCGAAGTAGATGTCGAGGAAGGCCGAGAGACGGCCGATGCTCATCGCGGCGCCGTCCTGGGACTTCACCGAGGCCAGGTAGGCGAAGTACGTCCACTGGACCGCCTCGTGGGCGTTGCGCGCGGGGCCGGAGATGTCGAAGCCGTAGGACGCGGCCATGTTCTTGAGCTTCTTGAGCGCCTTGATCTGCTCGGAGTGCTCCTCGCGGAAGCGCGCCCAGTGCTCGGAGAAGGGCCTGTCCGCAACGGAGTCCTTGGCCTTCTGCTTCTCCTCGATGAGGCGGTCGACGCCGTAGAGGGCGACGCGCCGGTAGTCGCCGATGATGCGGCCGCGGCCGTAGGCATCGGGCAGGCCGGTGATGATGTGGCTCGAACGGGCGGCGCGGATGCGCGGGGTGTAAATGTCGAAGACCGCGTCGTTGTGGGTCTTGCGGTACCTGGTGAAGATCTTCTGGACGTCGGGGTTGACCTCCTTGCCGGCCTCCTTGATCGCCTGGGCAACCATGCGCCATCCGCCATTGGGCATCATGGCGCGCTTGAGCGGCGAGTCGGTCTGGAGACCGACGATGACGTCGTCGACCTCGGAGATGTAGCCGGGCTCGAAGGCGTCGATGTCCGAGGGAGTGTCGGTATCGACGTCGAGGATGCGGACCTTGCGCTCCTCCTTGAGGTACTTCTCCTCGAGAGTCTCCCACAGGCTCAGCGTCTTGTCGGTGGCCCCGGCGAGGAACGAGGCGTCCCCGTCGTAGGGGGTGTAGTTGCGCTGGATGAAGTCTCGGACATCAACGTCCTCGGTCCACGGGCCCGTGGCGAAGCCCTCCCACGCGTCGCGGCTGGTGCTGTCCTCCGCTGTGGCGGATGCTGTGACCTCAGTGGTCATCCGTACCCTCCTGTAGGTGGGTGGCGGGAGGCCACCCGGTCGAGTGCGCCCTTGTGAGGCGTGGCGGTACATCGTTGCGCCGTCGCTCCCAGAGTAGGCCGGTCCCCGACGACAGCGGGAGCCGCCCACCCACAAGGCCGGTGGGATCACTCACAAGCGCCGGTCACGCGCCATCAAACAGGGACTAAAGTCCCAATGCAATGTCAGGTGATTCCTTGCGTTGTGTGCCGGCATTAGTGGCTTGCTCACACACTTTTCAACTCCTGCATAAATGACGGCCATCACAGCAATAGGACAGGCGTCCCACGATTGCGGGACCCATCGGGACCAGCTCGGGAGGGGGGCGGCCCGCCCCTTTCACGAGCGCCGCACCCCGGCGGATGAGATGACCTGGTGGCCCAAGGCGACGCGCAACGGCCCGGCCTCCAGCGGGTTCACCGGGCCCACTTCACCGTCGATCACGATCCTGGTGGTGAGGATGTGGCCGACGGGCCGGGCCGTTCAGGACCTTGACCGCCCCGAGCCCTATGGTCTCCCCGCCTTCCGGTGCCGGCGGCCCCACCGGCCCGAACGGTTCAGACCCTCGGCCCTCCCGCAAGTCGCCGTGCCGCCGCGGAGATCCCCTCCGGGTCCATGCCGAACTCGGCCAGCAGCTCCTCGCGGTCCGCCGTGGGCGGGAAACGGCGCGGCACGCCCAGGCGCATCACCCGTGGAACGGCCCCGGTACCGTCGGCCAGTGCCGCGTCCTCGGCGGCGTCGCGCAGCTGGGAGCCGACCCCGCCCTCGACGAGCCCGTCCTCCACCACGAGCGCCCCCCGGCTCTCGCGCACCATCTCGACCAGCGCCGCGGGCACGGGCACCGGCCAGCGCGGGGAGACCACCCGCACCGCCAGCCCCTCGGCTGCCAGGCACCGGCCGGCGTCGAGAGTCGCGGCGGCCATGGCGCCCACTCCGACCAGCAGCAGCGCTCCGGCCCCCTCCCCGGTGCCCGCGGTCCCGACGGGGACGTCGGCCGTGTCCAGCAGGACGTCCACCGCGCAGAACGCCCCATCCTCCTCCCCCACGGTACGCGCAGCGGGCAGGGGGGCGGGCAGGGACCCCTTGGGGTAGCGCACCACGGTCGAGACGTCGTCGACGCCGATCGCCACGTCCAGTGCCTGGCGCAGCGTCGCCTCGTCCCGGGGCGCCGCCAGGTGCAGGCCCGGGACGTGAGCCAGCAGCGCCATGTCCCACATGCCATTGTGGCTGGCTCCGTCCGTGCCGGTGATGCCGGCACGGTCCAGCAGGATCGTGACACCGGCCCGGTGCAGGCCGACGTCCATGAGGACCTGGTCGAAGGCGCGGTTGAGGAAGGTGGCGTACAGGGCGATCACCGGGTGCATCCCGGCGAAGGCGAGCCCGGCGGAGAAGGTGAGCGCGTGCTGCTCGGCGATGCCGACGTCGATGACGCGCTCGGGCAGGGCGTCGGCGAGCGGCTGCAGGCCGACCGGCTGCTGCATGGCCGCGGTGATGCCGACGATCCGCTCATCACCGCGGGCCAGCTCCACCAGTTCCTCGGCGACGACGGCCGTCCAGCCGAACCGCGAGGGCACCACCGGCAGGCCCGTCTCGGGGTGGATGCGCCCGACGGCGTGGAAGCGGTCGGCGTTGTCCTCCTCGGCAGGGGTGTATCCCCGCCCCTTCTCGGTGATGACGTGGACGATGACCGGCTCGGCGTACTCGCGGGCCCGGGTGAGGGCGAACTCGATGGCGGTGATGTCGTGGCCGTCGACCGGACCGGTGTACTTGACCCCCAGGTCCTCGAAGAACGCCGAGGGGACCAGGACGTCCTTGAGCCCCCGCTTGAGACCGTGCAGGGCGTCGAAGGCGGCCCGGCCGGGCGCCCCCTGGGACAGCAGGGTCCGCTTGACCCCGGACAGGACGCGCTCGTAGCCGGGGTTGGTGCGCAGCGCGTCGAGGTGGTGGGCCAGCCCGCCGATGGTGGGGGCGTAGGAGCGGCCGTTGTCGTTGACCACGATGACCAGGTGCTTGTCGGCGGAGTCGGCGATGTTGTTCAGCGCCTCCCAGGCCATGCCCCCGGTCATGGCGCCGTCGCCGATCACGGCGACGACGTGACGCTCGTCGTGGCCCTGAAGGTGGTTGGCGCGGGCGATGCCGTCCGCCCAGGAGAGCGAGGTGGAGGCGTGGGAGTTCTCCACGACGTCGTGGACGGACTCGGCTCGTGACGGGTAGCCCGACAGCCCGCCTCGCTCACGCAGGTGGGTGAAGTCCTGACGACCGGTGAGCAGTTTGTGAACATAGGCCTGGTGGCCGGTGTCGAAGACGATGGCGTCCCGCGGCGACCAGAAGGTCCGGTGCAGGGCGATCGTCAGCTCGACGACGCCGAGGTTGGGTCCCAGGTGGCCTCCGGTGCGGGCGACCGAGGCGACGAGGTAGCGCCGGATCTCCGCCGCGAGCGCCACGAGCTCCTCGCTGGTGAGCCGGCCCAGGTCGCCGGGCCGCGCGATCGAGGACAGCAGCGGCGTGCGGGGCGGCGCCGCACCGGCCGCACCGGCGTCCGCGGGCGCTACCGGCGCGGCCCGCACTGATGACGGCACTGACGGCACTGTCTCTCTACTCATCAGCGCGTTCCTCCCGCTCCTCGTCCTGGTCCTGCCGCATCCCGTGCATTCCGCCGTGCGCCCGCGCCCCGGTCCGCGCCCAGGCGATGCCGCGGGCCGGCCGTGCACGATGCGCGCGCATGCGTGCGTGCACGTACACGTGCATGGTGATATCCGATGGCGTCTCAGCATAGGCGCTGAGCGCCCGACTCGACCGTGTCGCTGCGGACCGGGGCGAGCACGTAGGGTTGGGGGCGCGGCGCCCCGCGCCGCGCCCAGCCGTACCGCACTCAGGAGGAACCATGAGCACCACGGCTCCGTTCGGGACCTGGCCCTCTACCATCACGCCCGGCACCATCACCACGCGGACGGTGCGGCTGTCGCAAGTGCGCGTGGACGGCGCGGACACCTACTGGGTGGAGCAGCGCGCCTCGCAGGCCGGCCGCAACGTCCTGCTGCGTCGGGGCGGGGACGGCTCGGTCGGGGAGATCCTCCCCCTGACGCCCTCCGACGAGCTCGTCGACGTGCACACCCGTGTGCACGAGTACGGCGGGCGCGCCTACGCGGTCGACTCCGGGATCATCGTCGTCTCCCACGCCGGGGACGGGCGCCTGTACCGCTATGACGTCGCCCATCGGATGCGCGGTCTGGTACCGCTGACGATCTACGGCGACGTGCGCCACGGGGACCTCGAGATCGACACCGCGCGAGGCCTGGTCTACGCGGTGCGCGAGGATCACCGGGGCGACGGCGAGGCCGTCAACTCGCTGGTGGCCATCCCGCTGGACGGCTCCGCCGCGCGCGAGGACACTCCGGTGACCACGATCGTCGCCGGGACGGACTTCGTGACCTCGCCGACCCTGTCCCCCGATGGCGAGCGCCTGGCCTGGATCACCTGGAACCACCCGAGCATGCCGTGGGAGAGCACGACCCTGCACGTGGGGGATCTCCTGCCCGACGGCGGCATCGGCGAGCAGGCGATCATCGACGGCGACGGCAACGCCGCGTCCGAGCCCCGGTGGACGGAGGAGTGCGAGCTGGTGCACATCTCCAACGCCTCGGGATTCTCCAACCTGTACCGCACCGAGGGGTTCCCGCGCCGCGGCACCAACCGCGAGGGCTGGTCGACCGGGCTGCGCACCCGCCCGCTGCATCCCGTCGAGGCGACCTTCACCTCGCCGGCCTGGATGCTGGGCCCGCACCACTACGATGTCCTCGACGCCGAGCACCTCATCGCCTCCTGGGCGCGCGACGGCGTATGGCACCTCGGCACGATCAGGCTGTCCAACGGGGAGCTGGAGGAGTGGAACATCGGCTGGCAGCCGTTGGGCAACGTCGCCTCGTCCGCGGGGCGGGTCGTCATGCTGGCGAACAACGAGATGGAGCTGCCCGCGATCATCGAGGTGCGCGACGGCGATGTCGAGGTCCTGCGCGACTCGGGCGAGTTCGCGGCCGAGGCCATCGGGATCTCCCTGCCCACGCCCTTGGCGTGGCCGACCACCGCGGACGCCACCGCGCACGGCTTCTTCTACCCGCCGTCATCCGCGTCGCACACCGGCCCCGACGACGAGCTGCCCCCGCTCATCGTCAACGTTCACGGCGGTCCGACGGCGGCGGCCCGCCCCGGCTACGACCTGAACATCCAGTACTGGACGAGCCGGGGCTTCGCATACCTGGACGTCAACTACCGGGGCTCAACCGGCTACGGCACCAGTTACCGGCACACGCTCAACGGCCACTGGGGCGTCTACGACGCCGATGACGTCATCGCCGGAGCCGAGTTCCTCGCCGCCTCCGGCAAGGTCGACCCCGCTCGCATCGCGGTGCGCGGCGCCTCCGCCGGAGGCTTCACCGTCCTGGCGGCACTCACCCGCTCGACCGTCTTCAGCGCCGGAACCTCCCTGTACGGCGTGGCGGACCTGGCCCGACTGACCCGCACCACCCACAAGTTCGAGTCCCGTTACATCGGCACGCTCGTGGGCGCCGACGACGCTGACGCTCCGGTGCTCGCCGACCGCTCGCCGCTGCACCACATCGACGATATCCACGCCCCCCTGCTGCTCCTGCAGGGCAGCGAGGACCCGATCGTGCCCGCGGACCAGGCGACCGCCATGTACGAGGCCGTCAGGGCCAAGGGCCTGCCAGTGGCGCTCGAGGTCTTCCACGGCGAGGGCCACGGGCTGCGCCTGGCATCGAACATCCACCGGGCACTCCGCGCGGAGCTGAGCTTCTACACCCAGGTGTGGGGCCTGGAGTCCCCGGAGGAGGACCCGGTCGTGGTGCACGTGGAGAACCTGACCCACTGATCCTCACTCGCTGCTCTCCTTCGCCGCGGAAAGGCCCGACCCCGGCGACGCACTCCTCCCCCATGACACTCCCATGACGATGCGATCCGCGCGCGAGCGACTTCGCGACGCTCTCCTGGAGCTGCTGCGCCACCACCGCAGCGGCCTGTTCACGCTGGCGGTCGGGGTCGGTCTCGTGTCGGGAGCGGGCGCCATCCTGTTCCGCATGGCCATCGACGCGTGGACCGGTGCTCTGACCGGCGCCCAGGACTACACGCTCTCCCTGGGGGCCGGCACCGGCGCGCTGTCCGCGTTGGGCAGATGGTTCCTCCTGGTCGCCCCCGTGCTCTCAGGACTCATGATCGGCCCTCTCATGACGAGGTTGGGAGGCACGCCGACGGGACACGGAGTGGCGGGCGTCCTGTGGTCGTCCCGGCGCTCCGATGGCGCTATGGCCCCGGGCCCGGCCGCGGCCGCGGTGGTCTCGGCGGCGCTGACGATCGGCGGCGGCGGCTCGGTGGGTCCCGAGGGCCCGATCGCCGAGCTCGGGGCGAGCACTGCGAGCCTGTTCGGCCGTCGCCTGGGTCTCCCCCGACGGGCGGTGCGGCTGCTGGCGGCCGCCGGAACGGCCGCGGGCATCGCCGCGGCCTTCAACGCCCCGCTCGCGGGAGCCTTCTTCGCGATGGAGGTGGTCCTGGTCGACTTCACCGTCGATGCCTTCACCTTCGTGGTGCTCGCCTGCGTATCCTCAACGGTGCTCTCGCACCATGTGCTGGGCACCTCGCTGTCGCTGTCCCTGCCCACTCTGAACCTCACCGGCGACGCCCAGCTCGGGTGGGTCTCCGTTCTCGGCGTGCTGGGTGGACTGATCGGCGTCGGCTTCTCGCGCGCCCGGTACCTGAGCGCCGACGCCGCCGCCACCGGGGCCGACCGGCTTCGCATCCCCGACTGGGCGCGACCGGCCGCGGGAGGCCTGCTGGTCGGAGGCATCCTGCTGGTGGTGCCCGAGATGTACGGCGAGTCCTCGGCGATACTCGGTCGCGCCCTGGACGGGCGCTACACCGCCGCGGCGCTGGCCGGCCTGGTTCTGGCCAAGATCATCGCGACATCGGCGACCCTGGCAGTGGGCATGCCCGGAGGCGTCTTCGCCCCCTCTCTGTTCATCGGGGGCACGCTCGGGGCGTGCTTCGGCACGCTCACCACTCCCGACCGTCCGGAGGCCGCCGCCGTCTTCGGAGTACTGGGGATGGGCGCCGTGTTCTCGGGCGCCGCCCGCGCGCCGCTCACCGGCGTCATCCTCATCATCGAGATGACCGGGCAGTACAACCTGCTGACTCCCCTCATGCTCACGGTCGCGCTGTCCACCGTGACGGGACGGTTCCTCACTCGCTCGACCATCTACACCGAGGAGCTGCGCCGCCGCGGCATGAGCATCGAGGACCCTCAGGCGCCCACGTCCGTCGGCGCCCGCGTCCAGGAGCGCTGGAGGCGGTCCCACCATTCCGCGAACCGCAGAGGCGGTCATGGCGGAGATGACGGACGACGACTGGAGCGACGCCCGGAGGGCGACAAGGGATGACGACGGCGACGACGGCACCGATACCGATGAGGTGCGCCGTTCACCGGTTCTTCGGCTCCTCGCCGTCCGTCATCCCGCCGCCGTCCTCCTACGACTCCTCGTTGTGGCCTCCATACCCGTTCACGACCCGTTCACGACCCGTTCACGACCATGGCCGTGTCCGCCGCCGCCGTGGTTCCTGCTGCTCCCACCACGACGTGATTCGCGCCCCGGTTGCGCCGTCCTGGCCCGTTCGGCGAGCGTGGCGCCCAGCTCATCCATCCGCTCGGCGTTGACCACGATGCGACGCGGGTTGCTCATCCACATCCAACCCGCCGCCACGATCGGGAGCAGGAGCGGCAGGTAGCCGAGACGGCAGCCGCCACCGGCCCATACACTGGACTCCAGCCCCTCCGCGGCATCAGTCCACGTCAGTACGCCGATGAGCACCGCACCGGTCAGCAGAGCTGACAGGCTCATCCAGCCGATGATCCGCATGCGGCGCCCGTTGTGCGCCACGCACACGGCCAGGAGGACGAACAGCAGGCCGGCGACGACATTGATCGACCCGACGACCGGAGCAGCAGTCGGCTGACGCACCAATGAGACCGTGGACGGAACCAGCACGACCAGCCCGAAGGCGGCGAAGACGACCACGAGGAGGCGCCCCCACCCGTGGGCGGGACGACGCCGGTCCTCAACGCCGCGGACCGGGGGGCGGTCGTCCGCTGGTGCAGACATCGCGGAAACTCCTCACGGGGCCGCAACCATGACGGACGGCCCGGGCAGAACAACACCGAACAGCTTCCGGCACATTACCATCGGAGGCTGTGACCACTCTCGAGCTGATGTCCTCCCGCCCCGCCCGCGCGAATGTCGAGGTGCTCGTGCTGGCGGCCGCGCGCATCGACGGGGCCCCCTCGCTTCTGACGGACGGCATCATCACCGAGGACCTCGACGTCGGGGCCCTCGCCACGGCCCTGTCCGCCGTCGGCTTCACCGGAGAGCTCGACGAGGTCGCGCGGGTGCCCTCCGGCGCCCTGGGCCCGGACATGACCGCCGACTGCGTCCTGGTCGTCGGAACCGGCACCGACCCCGGGCCGGGGGATGCCACCGCGCTCGGGGCCACCCGGGCGGGGTCCCTCAAGCGGGCCGCCGGATGCGCCGCGCGCACGCTGTCCGGGTCGGGCTCGGCCGCGTTCCTCCTTCCGGCCGACCGGCCCGACGACCTGGTCGCGGTGGCCGAGGGCGCGCTCGTCGGCGCCTACGCCTGGTCGGGGCGCGTACCCGCCCCGACGCCACCGCTGGAGCGCATCGTCGTGGCCACCACCCTGGCGGGATCCGAGGAGGGGGATGCCGCCATGACGCACGCGAGCGTCCTGTCCGAGACGACGACGCTCGTGCGCGATCTCGTCAATGAGCCGCCCAATCGGTTGACCCCCGCGGTCTTCGCCGAGCGAGCGCGGGCCATCGCCGACGAGGCGGGGCTGGAGGTCGAAGTCCTTCAGGAGGCGCTCCTGCGCGAGCGCGGCTTCGGCGGCATCATCGGCGTCGGTCAAGGCTCCGTGCACCCGCCCTCCCTCGTGCGCGTCTCCTGGGTACCGGACCGGTCGGCGCAGCGCATCGCGCTGATCGGCAAGGGCATCACCTTCGACTCCGGAGGCCTGTCCCTCAAGCCGGCGACCTCCATGCCGGAGATGAAGTCGGACATGGCCGGCGCCGCCACTGTGCTCGGCGCGGTCGTGGCGGCGGCGCGCCTGCAGCTGGGAGTCCGGGTGGACGCCTGGCTGGCCCTGGCCGAGAACATGCCCATGGCCGACGCCCAGCGCCCCGGCGACATCGTGACGATGTACGACGGCACCACCGTGGAGATCACCAACACCGACGCGGAGGGGCGCCTGGTGATGGCCGACGCCCTGGCACGCGCCATCGAGGACAAGCCCGACTGCGTGATCGACGTCGCCACCCTCACCGGGGCGCAGATCACCGCACTGGGCGACCGGGTGGCAGGAGTCATGGGCACTCCCCCGGTGCGCGATGAGGTCGTCGCCTGCGCCGCTGGAGTCGGCGAGGCGTTCTGGCCCATGCCGCTGCCCGAGCACCTGCGCAGCGCCCTGGAGACACCCGTCGCCGCGCTTCGGAACGCCGCCGTCGGCAGCCGTGCCGGGGGCATGCTCGTGGCCGGGCTCTTCCTGCGCGAGTTCGTGGGGGATGCGCCATGGGCCCATCTCGACATCGCCGGCCCGGCCTACAACGAGAACTCGCCCTGGGGCGCGACGCCCACCGGCGGCACCGGAGTCGGCCTCGCCACAATTCTGGGCCTTCTCCGCAACCGCGGTCGTGTCCCCGACCGTCGGGCGGCCGTCGCATAGCCGACGAGCGACGCCCCGCGCCGTCGGAGGGCCGATAGCGAGAACCCGTCCCGGGGCGCGACGCCCGCCGTGCCGATGCACGCGGGGCCGTAGTCCGGATGCCCCGTCGGGTGATGGGACTCACCGGCCCTACAGGACTCAAGTCCCCCACGCATGCGATTTCAGCACCTACGGATCGCGACCAGGTGCAACAATGACCAACGTGCCGAGCCGCTCCGCGCGTGCGGACAACATCAGCGAGGAGTTTTTCGTGACAGACACCGTGTACGACCTGGTCATCCTGGGCGCCGGCTCGGGCGGCTACGCCGCCGCGCTGCGCGGCGCTCAGCTGGGCCTGAGCGTTGCCCTCATCGAGGCGGACAAGATCGGCGGCACCTGCCTCCATCGCGGTTGCGTGCCCACTAAGGCGATTCTGCACTCGGCCGAGACAGCCGAGGCCGTGCGCGAGGCCGCCGCCGTCGGGGTCAGGGCGGTGTTCCAGGGCATCGACATGCCCGCAGTCCAGAAGTACAAGGACGGCGTGATCTCGAGGATGCACAAGGGCCTGCAGGGTCTTGTCTCCTCCCGGGGCATCGAGGTCGTCAGGGGCTGGGGCCGGTTGATCGCCGAGGATACAGTCGAGGTGGATGGCAGGCGGTACAGGGGCAGGAACGTCGTCCTCGCCTCCGGCTCGTCGTCCAAGACCATGGGACAGAGGATCTCCGGGCCGGTCATGACCAGCGATCAGGCTCTCGAGCTCGACCACGTGCCGGCCTCGGCCATCATTCTGGGCGGCGGGGTCATCGGAGTCGAGTTCGCCTCCGCCTGGGCCTCCCTGGGTTCGCAGGTCACCGTCATCGAGGGGCTGCCCCGCCTGGTTCCGAATGAGGACGAGGCCATCTCCAAGCAGCTCGAGCGGGCCTTCCGCAAGCGCAGGATCGTTGTCAGGACCGGCACCATGTTCGAGTCGGTCGAGCGCACCGCCGCCGGAGTATCCGTTCGCACCACTGATGGCAGGGCCTTCGACGCCGAGGTCCTCCTCATCGCTGTGGGGCGCGGCCCGGCCACCGCGAATCTCGGCTACGAGGAGGCCGGAGTCGCAATGGATCGCGGTTTCGTCTTGACCGACGAGTACGGTCGCACCAGTGTCCGGGGCGTCTGGGCGGTGGGAGACATCGTCCCGGGCCTCCAGCTCGCGCATCGCGGATTCGCCCAGGGCATCGTGGTGGCCGAGCGGATCGCCGGTCTCGACCCTCGACCAGTCGATGACACCCGGGTTCCCAGAGTGACCTTCTGCGAGCCCGAGATCGCCTCCGTGGGGCTCAGCGAGGCCGAGGCCATCGAGACCCATGGGGCCGAGAACGTCACGACGGCCGAGTTCAATGTGGCGGGCAATGCCAGGAGCCAGATCCTGGGCGCGCAGGGGTTCGTCAAGCTCGTCTCGCTCAAGGACGGGCCCGTCGTCGGTTTCCACGCCATCGGCGCGCGCATGGGCGAGCAGATCGGCGAGGGACAGCTGATCGTCTCATGGGAGGCCGATGCCCACGATCTCGCCCCGCTCGTCCACGCCCACCCCACGCAGAACGAGACCATCGGCGAGGCCGCTATGGTTCTCGCCGGCAAGCCCCTGCACAACCACGGCTGATCTCGAAGAGATAGAGAGTTTTCCATCATGTCCGAGTCCGTAAAGA
>ERZ773004.394-NODE-394-length-28045-cov-3.551139_pt1 | contig 28045 bp, 37 predicted proteins | sample MGYA00580667_ERZ773004 | MGnify/ENA primary metagenome ERZ773004 (study PRJEB29015, sample SAMEA2737963) | human oral metagenome | biome: human oral; feature: human-associated habitat; material: dental | place: China | collected 2123 ... | reverse complement strand
AGGATCTAGCGCGTTGGCCTAAAAGAGATCTCTCAACAACCTCTTTCCTCTCAGTGTCCCATACAACGTAAGCGGCAGGGTTCTTTACACCGACATCTACGCCAACGACATAGCGTTCAGAGAACTTCGGACGACCAGGATTGGTCTTACCATGGAAGCCGAACATCACACGATTCTGATCATCGATCCATATGTCTGGCACACCTGGCTCACAGCCCTTCTCCAGCAACTGGGTTGGTGTAGGGAAGTGTAGTGTCACCCATTTTCCTTGAACAACCATGTCTAGAGAGATACGTTCTGGTGTGACGCTGAAATTCTTGTGGTAGCCCTTATCTGTTGCCGATAGAGCGAGACGAGGCTTCAGAGAAGCTGGTTTTGAGTCACTGGCGGTTCTCTTCCAGCCAGCCGAGATATGTCTATTGGAGGTCTGATTTATAACTTCGACTCTAGCAGTCCAGGATCGTAGGTTAGAAACAACCTGCTCCTGGAACATCTTCTCCAGACGTGAAGCACCGCTCTTAAACTTACTCTTCACCTCGGCTGGGAGTTTCAGGTTCATCTGTCTACCCGCCTCGGCGGGCTTGATACCCTCGAAGTAAGTAGATAGGGCGAGGTTTTGATCAGTCATCTCCTGCAGGGCGTAGTGAGCGACCAGTTCAGCATCTTTCCTGATGCCGTTCAACGCATCATCAAGATCCAGAGACTCACCACTCTTACTGAAAGCAGCGTATGGGATTCTTGGATATGTTCGTGAAACGGCGGATCCAGACACTTGGTGAGCCTCCTTTCATTTGAGCAGAAAAGTATGGTATGTGTGTATTATAACACATGATCATTGGAGCATACCAGTACAGGTAGAGAAATAGTAACAACATCAGACTACAGTAGAATAGACTTTCTGGCGCTTGCAACAACTACGACAAGGATAAGGTCTCCCAGTTCTTTGAGGATGTCTGCACCAAGACTTCAGGAATCAACAAGATTGGAGTTCTGACAGGTGAGATTCAGGAGATTGATGGAAGTATTCTTGCTCTGAGCAATTCCTCAATCTATGCTGATGTTCGATCCTCTGTCAAGAATGATGGCAAGCCTGAGACAAAGACTTTCAGCAGTCTTAATGAGTGTCTGGACTTTATCTCTGAAATGACTGGTGATGGAGTTAATGCTGTTCTGGTCAAGAGTGATGATATGGTGGATTTTTTCTGGTTCTATTCCGACAAGGACGAAGTTCCTTTCGCTGAGGAGGTTGTACCAGATGAAGGATGGGGCAGTGTTTGTGAGATTACTGACGTTCCTGCTGGTGAGTGGTTTGGAGCGGATGTATGGACTCTTGCCTACTTCTACGTGAATGCTGTTTTTGAGCGCTGAAAGCAGACAATCTCAGAAAGGTACCATGATGAGTAGTAGTCAATCTATCTATGCTGTCATTGACAAGACGGATGATGGTAGGTGGTCTCTGTCGTTTACCCGAGTTGACTCCAGCACCAGTGAATCCATTTACGATCTTGCGTTTGCTCTGTATGAGGGAAGGGATGATCGTGTTGTTGACCTTTTTGAGAAGGTTTGCACTAGGACTGACAGCATCAAGAAGTTTGAGATAATTGATGTCGAGAGCGATGCTTTCTACAAGATGAGTAGATTCACTCCGTCTCTGTCTGTGTTCTTTCAGGATTATGGTGACAACTACTTCATCTATGCTGACACCTGCAACTATCTTCCAAAGGGAAATGACAGTAAGAGGTACTTCGCCAGTAGGGATGAGTGTCTTGAGTTTGTTTGCAATACTGCTTCATCTGGTGGAATTAGTATTGTGATGGATAAGTCAGAGGGTAGTTACAAGGAAAGGTTCTGGTTCTACTCTGGAGTCAAACCGTTTGGTTTTGCTGAGTTTGTATATCCAGATGACTCTGTTCCAGTGACGATTCCTGCTGGTAAGTGTGTCTCTGCCGAGTCTCGTGAACTAGCAATGTTTTACTACAACAGAACTCTTTGACGAAATGGATCTCTTTCATAACAGGACTGATTGACTGACACTTTAGAACAGCCCAGATGCTTTTAGTAGTTCAAACATCTGGGCTGTTTGATCTATTCAGAACTCAGCATAATTAAGAAAAGATCTGAAATCCCTATGCTGCATCAGAGATAAGACATTTCAGACAACAATCCTGCCAGCAACTTCTCCAGTGGATGGATCCTTGATGACACCCTTGTCTCCGTTCTCGCTCTTGATCCTGGGGACGACAAAACCGCTGGAACGCCGTGCTCGTTTGGTATACCTGTCCTCACTGGCGTCTCGGAACCATGATGACGGAAAACTGCTGGCATGATAGACGTTCCTGTCCTCAGTATGCTCTCCTAGAGCGACCTCACCGCCTTGGATGGCGAGCACACCGATCCTGATGGCATCCTCCTCGCTGGGGGCACTGTATGGCCTGCCAGTGGTTGCGCTCTTAATCATGTCAGCAAGTTCTCGGACAAGGTTACCCACAGCGACATTCTCATTCTGGATGGATCCTTGTCTCAGGTACTCTCTGACGATCCTAGTAGCAGCCTCGTATTCCTCGTACTCGTTGGTTGCAATCATGAGTCCAGTGCTGGCGATCTTGAAGGCGTCCTGGAACGGATGTGATGAATCAATCTTCCTTAACGTACTACCGTCTTGGCGCCTGAGCACTACATCGCCACTGTCACTCAGTGCTCGCAGGTTCTTCAGGCACAGACGTACATCCTCAGCGTATCCTTGGATCCTTAGCGCCATGAGGTCAAATTGTAGGTTGAACCTGAGTTCTCCTGGACCAGGGTGCATTTGCTCTGTCGGTGGCTTGTACGGAAGAACACTCTGCGCCATTCTTGAAAGATACTGTTTCATGCTGGCGATTCTACACTATACATAGTGGTTGCTTCAAGGTCGGAACACATACCACATACAGAAAAACAGGATGCCTGAATTGTTTTAAATAGATTCAGGCATCCTGTTCGGGTCTTTTTGACGACTATCAGTTCATGTAGGAGTGATAGTCAGTGGACATCTTGTCAATAACCTTGCCGATCTCCTCAAGGACTGCCTCAGGGTTGATGAATCCATTCTCGTTGACAGGAATGTCCTTGCTGCCCTTGAACTTGACATACTTGACACAAGCAGGCTCGCTGGGCGTCCAGCCGTCAAGGCAGACACGAACCTTAACATACATTTTCTTGTCGCTGTCACGACGAGCAACGTTTGATAGACCAACGCTCAGTCCATCCCACAAAGAGATGTAGCGAGTGCCAGAGATCTCCTCGCCAAGGTAGTCAGCGATCTGGGCAAGTGCTGAGTCAGCAGACTTGATGGTTCCAATCATGTCGTCCTCCTTGTTTCTTGCCAGCAGCCCTGTGCTCCCTGGCTTGTGGTATCAGCATAGACCACTACCAACAGGGCGCGCAACACAGAAACAAGTGAACTGAGTCACACATAAGATGTGGTCAGTAAGATGCTTATTGTTGTGTCTTCTCTGTTGGCATCTACCAGGACTCTTGGTTCAGCCGATTCCTCGGATCGCATTAACGAAAGCAGCCGCAAAGAACATAGCAATAAGTAAGAGGACAATCAACGTGACGACTGATGAAACACCTGCAGCAGCCATCACATACAGCCAGGATGCTGAGATGAATCCAATCACCTTCAGCAGAGATGTTGTGATGAAGCATGTGATGACTACAATTGCTGCAATGATGGCACCCCATTTGAAGAGCATCCTCTTGTCGTCATCCTGTGCACTAAAGGTGTTCTCTGTGTTATCTGTATTGCTCTCAAATTCTGTGCCCATGATTTCAGTCCTGCCTCCTGTTCTTGTTGTGCAGGTGCTTGATCCCAGCGTCCAGAATCGCGTTACCAACTGACTCAACAACTGACATGAAGGCGATGACTAGGGCCAGTCCAAGCAGGATTGCAGGGACAACGAGCCACCAGGGGATTGTGATAATGTCAGCAACCCTGAGCACGATGGTTCCAGAGACAGCGCCAATACACAGAACAAAACGAGTGAACGAGGTCATCAGCAGGAAGATCTTGCGGATCCTGGAAATGTGGGCAATTCTGCTGGGAAGCGAAGCGATGTCCTGTTTTTGATGCTTTGTCATTGTCTGCTGGGCCTTTCTGGTGGTTTCTGTATGCTGCCTGCTTTTTGCTGACACACTCCTGTTCATTCAGTATTCTCTCATACTTTCAGGCGCAGGTCCAGTTCAAAGCGTGTGATGCGGGTGACAGAATCTGTGAAAGTATCTTGTGTTGCATGTCATTATTATTCATGTCTACTGGCACTTATGCTTGATTTATGGTATCATGCAAGATGAGCACTTTTAAAAGAGCGTGCTTGGAACAGAAAGGACAGTTGATGGTCTCATTAGTTTTTGCTGTGCAGGTCGTTATTATTGCAATCTGCTATGTTCGTAGTATGCATTACCATAAAATGAGTAAGGATTTATCTCTGTCGTTTATGAATCGCAAGGTATATGAGGAGACCTCTAAAATATATTTAAACATATGTGCAGGTACGACATTCTTTGCAGTAGTCTTTATGCTCGTTGCTGCCACCAACGGGAGGTTCTAAAAGTAATCCAGTGTGCTACAAGAAACGTAGCACACTGGATTATTCTTAATGCCTGACCTGCTGTAATTTTTGGTTATTACAGCAGGTCAGGCATTATCTTGTCACCACTTGCGCGGCTGCTTCTTATCATCGTCGTCAGAGTAGTCGCCCCATCCTCGCTTAATGCGCTCCCAGGGGTCAGGGTTTGGGTCGAAAGGATCAGCCATGTTCTTCTCCTCAATGTATGGCTTATGCTTACAAGAGGTAATTTATCACAAACAGGCATACGAGGCAAGATTAGTCAGTGTGATCTCTGGCACATAAGAGTTCCTGTTCTCGTCAGTGAAGTACCCGACGCCTGCAATAATCGGTCCAACGAGCCTGCACCATTTCCTCACCGATTCTGGTCCTGGCAACTTTAAGACCACGAGAGGTGAACCACTGGTGCTTTCGCTCTTCAGATCACTTGGTCAGGATAGTAGGCACGCAGAAGAAAATGGGTGAGATGCCATGCTCTTCCTCGTATGAGATGGGATCATTCGGGAAAAGGTCATAGTAGTTGAAGATGTTGCCGTCCTGAGGGTGCTCAGGCTCTCCGCAAATCTCTGCCCGAAGGTCACGGATTGATTTTCTCAGGGACTCCTCCATCTTTCGAGCGGTCTTGTCACAGAGGTTGTTCCTGCTACCCTTGCGAGTGACAGAGACAAGCGCTCGGTACTTCTCTGCTGACCACTTGGTGGTGCTGAACTCTACCTTGAATTCGTCTGAGGGCATCTCAGTACCTCGTGCAAGAAGGTTGAGGTATACCCACTCCGATACCTTCTGAGCGCGGCCAGCATGGTTCTTGATCATGGGGAACTCAAGATCCCAGTTGGGCTGACGTGGACTCCTGAATGTACCCGTATCTAACTTCTCGCACCCGAAAGTGACAACACTTCTACCCTTGAATGACCTCTGGGCAAGCACTTCTCCGCCCTTCTCGGTCCAGTCGTAGTGGAAGAATCTGTACGCCTTGACACGCCACAGGATGCCGTTCTCGTCGGTGTGGAGCCATTTCTCCTGACCAAGAAGAATCTTCGGCTCAACCCCAAAAGCCTGCTGAATGTGGTGCTTTGCAAAGAGGATGGTTTCGTCTCTAAGGTTGTTGTTTCCCATGACGTCTCTCCTGTGTTCTTGGTCTGGACCTTATGTCCTGGCGTTGAGTCAATACTAGGCCGACCAGGAGGTACCAGGCAACCTAGAGACAAGTGAACTAGATCACTAAACCTAATGATCCTAATATGGCTGCCATGCTGTTGCCTACGTCACATACATTACACCATTTTTGATCTACCAAGCAAAAGAAAGAGGCGGCCTCAGTCGGTTAAGGATTAAGGCCGTCTCACACCGTCAGCGACGCTTACCACGACCACGCTGGCGGCGGTTCCGAGACGGCTTAGGGCGAGTGTCCATCTCAGGAAAGAAGTCCTTGCACCGAATCTTGAAGCGAGGCTCGATAAGATTGCCGTCCTCGTCAGCGATCCAGAACACGATTCCCTCGATGTGCTTGGCACGGAAGTCAGCGAAGATTGGCTTGAGCATCTCGAAAGGCTCGTCGCTGTCAAGGATGTCCTGGATGGTCGGGAAGTCAGTGGCCTTCTCCTGACCATGGATCCGCAGTTCCTCAGCGTCCACGCGCTCAGGGTTGCCGTTGATCTTGGGGCCGAGGAGTTCAAAGGTGGTGTTTCGGGGAGGCTCAGCGCCGTTGTCATGAATGAACTTCTCGATAGCCTTGTTCAGGAACTTCTTCATTGGAGAGGACTCCTTGGGCTCCCAACCGAACGTTGTGCCAGTGTTGGGGTCGGTCTCCAGAGCAATAAAGCCCTCAGGCGCCTGCTTGCCTGTCTTCACGGCGCGTCGGGTGAACCAATTGCCCTCAGAATCGCGGAACACGGCGGTTCCGTCACGCTTGAAGGTAGGGATGATGTGACCACCCTCAGCCAGAGTGCTGTTAACGAGGTCTCGGATCTCCTCACGAATAGTGTGAAGGACCTCGCGCTCACCCTCAGAATCGAAGGTCATGTCAAAGATAATGGGCATCTTCTTCATTGTTGCCCCTTTCTCCTGGTCATCGTTGCCAGGGTTGTTGTTCCTTTGCTTGCAGCACCATCATAGGCAGGTTGCTCAGGCGAAGGCAAGCCCTGAACCAGTGAAGCGGGTCACAGGTGGTGAAGGTCTGGTCGCTCGGTGTGACCTCATGGTTTCAAGGCCGTGGCAGTTGTGCTGGATTGACAACTGCTGTGCTACATGAGCAATTGAGGAGTGCAGGAAAATGCAGAGCAGATGTACTCAAAGGGCGGGTGTGTCTGTCTTGTAGTTGATGCCATAGAGGTGCTAGACACTCACCTGTTTCTTGGAACATCCTGGGAATTGGTTCACCTGTGGTGATGTGTTGGTAAATTGATATATGTAAGGTGAATGGAACTAGAAGACCCGTTCATGAATCAAACTACATAGTCAACAAGATTGGACTGAATAATGAGTGGTACACACAAAGATAAACTAGACACTATCTGCACCAGGATACGTGAGCGCTATGGTGTTCCGTTGAAGAACGGACGCAAGTATCCTGTGGCGAGGAACTGGCAGGATCGTGTATGGAGCGAGTTCACTGACAAGGAGAGGCAGGGCTGGACCGGCTATGGTGTGAACTGCGGACGCGCCGGGCTGGTGGTGATTGACTGCGACAGGCATGACGAGAGTGCTGATGGCGTGAAGAACTTCCATGACCTGTGTGACGAGCATGGTTTTGATCCTGAAACCACGTTCGCTGTAAGTACTCCTTCTGGTGGGGTGCACTACTACTTCTCCAGGAAGGGTGTTGACGGGGATGTCAAGATAGGTAACTCTCCTGGTGGTCTGCCTGACGGGGTTGATGTTCGTGGTTCTGGTGGTCAGGTCGTAGGGCCGGGAAGCAGGACCAGTGATGGTGAGTACAGGATTGTCAGTGAGGCAACCCAAGCGATAAAGATGCCTGACTGGTTGCTTGATGTTCTTCTCAACAATGGCGTTGATAGATACCCTTCCATGACGGCACCACTTCTTGACGAGCACGTATCACCGCCAGCTCCAGATGAAGAGAAAGACAGACAGAGCACCTTTGAGGAGACTTCGGCAGATAGAATAGATAATGTTAAAGGTCAGACGTCTGATGTTCCTATGATTGACTGGCACAACGACCCTTATATTCTCAAGGTGCTTGACAACGCTGTGGATGCTGTCTCTAAGGCGTCTAAGGGACGACGTAACGAGGAACTGAATGCCAAGGCGTATTCGTGTGGTAAGGCGGGTGTTCCTGAAGATCTGGTTCTGAGTGCCCTTGCTAATGCTGCCGTGAGTGCTGGCCTGTCAATGCGCGAGGCTGTCAAGACGATCAGGAGTGGCTGGTCCAGCGGTCGAAAGGAGTTTGACCCGTACAGGATTGCTCAGGCGCGTCAGGACTGGAAGGAAGAGCAGAAGACCGCTAATACCAGGAAGAAGGTGACTGAGGATCCTGATAGTGATGAGGCGTTCAAGGAGAGGATGAAGTCTCTTAGTGACAAGGTTCTTTATGATGAGATACTGAATCACACCGACTTCAGAAAAGATTTCTGTTTTAATGAGGACGCTGGATGCTGGTTGAGGAGAAACTACAATACTGGTGTTCTTGAAAAGACCACTGTTTCTGCTGCAATAGATAAGGTGTTTCATCTACTGAGTGGCATCTCTCAAAGAATGAAAGACTTAGAGATTGACTCTGGTAAGCGGTTTGTTGTTGACTCAGTTAATAAAGCAAAATCTTTGTGCTCTGTTCTTCCTGCTGCTGTGTCTATCAAGGACAAGGAACTCAACACCAGCATTACAAGCATCTTGACTGGAAACGGAATGGTTGTTTCCCTGAAAGATTCTTCTATCAAGAAGATAGATAACGAAATGTTTACTCAGAGAACCAGTGTCATCTACTCTTCTTCACCAACAGATGAGGGGATGAGACGCTTTGAACAGATCATGAATTCTGTTCCTGAGGATTCCAGAGAGTGGTTTCTTGACTGGTGCGGGGCTTGCCTGATTGGTCGTATGACACACCCTGATGGAGTTCTCTTTCTGGTAGGCAATGGTGCTAACGGAAAATCCAGCCTTCTTTCTGTGATTAGACGTGTCTTGGGAGACTACATGAAGTCGCCTAAGAGATCTATGTTGACAGAGCATAGTGGAGACAACAGGTTCGCTACATACGCTCTTAAGAACACCAGAGCGGCTATCTTTGAGGAACTGCCTAGCAAGAAGTATATGGACGCCAACGTATTCAAAGAACTCTCTGGTACTGTAGAGATGAGGGCAGAGAGAAAAGGGGTTGATGAGGAGGAGTTTGAGATGATGGCAACGGTCATTATCGCTACGAACCATCTACCTCAGTTGACAGATACTGACGATGGTATATGGAGACGTCTCAACGTTATCAATATGCCATACAAATACACCGATAAACCAAAATCTAAGTGGCACCTGAAAGCCAGCAGCGAGTGCTCTCCTGCCATTATCAGATCTCTTAGTGATGACGATGAAATGCTACAAGCAGCACTATATGTGTTTGTACAGCACGCTCAGAAATACATTGAGCGAGGATGGACTCTATCAGAGACTCCTAAGAGTGTGCTGAAGGCAACTAAGGCGTGGAGAGGAGAAACTGACAGACTGATGATGTGGGCCAAGGAGTGCATCAAAGTCACTGGTAACCAAAAGCAATTCGTGCTGGCTGATGATGCTTATGACTCGTACTGTATCTTTATCAGGTCCATTGGTGCCAACCCTCTATCCCGTGACCGATGGAAAGTGTCTCTTGATCAGCACCAGTGGTTCTCTGATAAGAAAATCTCTGTTAAGAGAAGGAGAATAGCAGGTATGAGTCAGCGTATATGGAACGATCCAAATAAGGAATACTCAATAAGTTACAATCCTCGTATAGCGTCTAAGGACAGAGAACGAGTGATCGTCGGTATAGAGATTGTCTGACGTCTGATCTCTATACTTCCCTATAAAGGTACTGCACAGACAATGCAGTGCCTTTTCTGTTATCAAAACGTTACTGTCCCGGCTTCTGTCCCAACCTACCAAATAGCCTGGGACAGAAAACACCCCCTTAAAACGTTGGTATTGCAACGAAAACTCAGAGTGCTATTTTTGCTGTCCCAACCCCCTCAAAACCCCGGGACAGCCAGAAACGTTGGTATTGCAACGAAAAATAGATGTCTGTCCCAACTAACCCCGTCCCAGGCAAAGTCATTGCACATATGTTAATCAGGGGGTTGTGTATGTATATGTATAGTACCATTTGAAGATTTGCCTGGGACATGGGACAGCACCCCGACTTTTTCCTTATATTGCAACGAAAAATACCTGTCCCAGGCAAAAAATCTGTCCGGGACACCTGGGACAGGCAATGTTCAGGGGTTCTAGCAGAACCGGTGAGCGGCTACCCCTGTTGGTACCAACAAAGGAGGTGTTGGTCATTAAGGGTGTCATGTGATATACTTGGCACAGAACATGTTCCGCCATTAACTTAGTTGTCAGTGGTGGTTGATGTTGTTATGAGACCCGTTATCTTGTAATGGGAGCGATTGTACTGTCAATCAATACGATTCCCCTGAGCGGTAGGTTTTTGTTATCACTCCCCTGCTGCTCGGGGTTGAGTCATTTGTGCTGGGTGCTCTTCTGTGGTAAACTCTCTGCCTGGATGGATGTGTGTCATAAACGACATACTTGATGAGATACCTAGATGATGCAAGGGGAGATTGGGTAGAGATGGCTAAGAACACTCCTAAGAAAACCAAGTCCATGAAGCGAGTCTCCAAGTGGTTCCGGGGTAATGGTCTTGAGCCAGAGAAGGGTACTGACTGCTCTTTTCTTGTTACTGACAAGAACGTTGGTATCATCAGCCGTGGAGCATCAAATCCTGAACTTGGCATTACTATCAGTGAGAAGGATGTCTCTACACTGATTCAGGTCGCTGGTAACCCGCATCTCAAGGTTCTTCTGAAAACCATTGAGAATGATGACTCTAGTGACGATCACCCTTCCATCACCATGTATGTGGATGAGTGGTATGTCAGATTGCACAGAAATTACTATCACGATGTGATGGTTGCTGAGATGTATGGCAAGCGTGGTGTGTGGGAGGTTGCTATCAAAACTGCTCTGGAGAATGCCGGAGTGGAGATTGATGAGTTCCCGTCAAGGGCTGTCAGGTTCAATCCGGCTCTTTACAAAGGCCGTCTTGGCAACAACATCCTGGCTATGAGATGGGATGGAGATCCTAAGCCGAATCTCTCCAAGAAGAGGGTTGTTCACAGCGGCTCCAGTTATGACTTGGTTGAGGTTGTGGACATGATAGCGGACGCCTTTCTGGAGACGTATGCTGCAGGTGACATGGTTGTGTGGGCGGTGTTCAGTGGTGCTGGGTATGTTGAGTACAACAACAGGACTTTCTCTTTCAAGAGGGCTGTGTTCAAGAGCACTACTGGCACCAAGGAAGCAAGCCTGAATGACAAGCAAAAGGAGTACTACTTCAACCCTGGTGAGAACATTGCTGGTGAGGCGCTGGCTTGTGTGTCAACAGAGGTTCTACGTCATGGTAAGTGGATCGTCTCCCTATTTGACGACTCTGGTAGGCAGTTCGGTTATGTCGATGGTAAGGGGCTGGAGGCGGCTGAGTCGTTACTGGTGGATACCCTGCTGGCAACGGTTGGTGGTAACAGGCCGGGAGTGAAGGTGTCTAAAGTGGTTGCTGCTATCTTGAAGCAGAACGACAATCTGAGGAGAGAAGCGAAAGAGAAGAATGCTGGTGAGAAGGATTCTGATCATTCTTATGATGAGAGTACTTCTTCCAGAAATGCAGAAGACGCTGATGGTTAGAAGTTTAGAGTCAGGTGCCTGTTCTGATCTATTGGAAGCATTTCAAAATAAACTCTGTGATCATCATTTCCTGGGAGAGGTATAGAAACAAGAGCATAGAGTCAGTAAAGGCCAAGATGCTTATGTGTGAGGTTGATTGAAGATGCCAATTTTTCATCCTAAGGGTGGAGATCACAACAATATGGTGAAGTGCCCTGCCAAAAGCCCTGAAACGTGCCGCCTGAACAAGTATGGCAATGCTATTCATGTTGAGGCGTCGAGCAGAGAGGAGGCAAACGAGATGGTTGCAAGGTCCATGGGTCTAAGTGACACTGATACTCTTGGAGGAGTGTCTGCTGCCTCTTCTGTCCAAGATTCTGCTGTGTCCTCGGCCAGCACCATCAGCAGTGATAACAAGGAGGATCTGCTTGGTGTGCTTGAAAGTCGTCTTGAAGCGCTTAGGTCTTCTGGGGATCTTTATGCTGACATCGAGGTTGGTGATGGGGTTAGTGCTGAGAGTCTTGCTGCTACTGCCGGGCTTGCTGGGTACAACGTTGAGTCTAGTGATGACGGCAAGAGTATTCGTGTGTTCAGAACGGGTGACTACCCTTCTGGGACCAGTGACTATGACGTGCAAGAGGCTTGGCGGACCTATAGCCAGCCTACTCTCAGCAAGGACAACTGGGATGAGATTGCCAGGGCTTTTGAGGCCGACAGGCTGATGGGTACGGATTTTGCTGACGAGCACGCTGGAGCGACACTGGTCAACATAGCCAGTGATGATCCTGATTGGGTTTATAACGGGATGCACTCATTCTCTAGTTCTGTCGGGGCACAGGAAGGTGAGATAGAGTCACTGGTTGCTAATGACTCCAGTTATGGGGATGGAACTGAAATTCCTGGTGCTGAGTACGTTCTTGAAAGCCCAGATGGCGGTAACTGGAACATTCCTCCGCGTGCTAAGGTCAGTCAGGTGGTTGGCGAGGATGGAAGCACCAAGGATCTGACGTTCGACTACGACGGTAAGGAAGAGATACCATGGCGTCAGAGGGTCAGGGATCTGTACGCTTACTCACAGAACTATCAGAACCCTGATCTCAACTATCGTCGTGAGATGACTTTCAATGAGGGTGCTTCTGGAATGCTGGAGGCTCTGAGCAGGGGTGATGCCAAGATGTTCCATGAGTACGCTGAGTGGACGAGGAGACGACTTGATAGTGGTGGTTGGTAAATAACATCTTTAGAAGTCCTAGAAGGACAAGGGTGCATACTGAGCAAAAGATCTCATGTATGCACCCTCATTCTTTTTCTTGTTTAAATCTCTGTGCACCACCCGTCACCTGTTAAAAGGTCATAGCGGGCACAAGAGAGACGGATTGTGCCTTGCTGGCTTAAAATCAGTGAAGGTCATTACTCCTTCAGCGACCATGATGTTAGGTAGATCGCTGGATACAGAGTACTTGGAGACGTCCAGATTGTCTTCTCCGAGCAAGGTGAGTTTTAGCGAGAAGGTGATGCCATGGTCGTCCATGAACTTCTTGAACGCTTGAAGTTCTGATACCAGTTCATATGCCCTACCATCGCCGTAGGTGACCTCATAATCGAGCGCCTTGATGTAGTCACCACTAAATGTCAGTTCAGGACGAAACTCAATGATATGCGTCAGGAAAGAGAGGTGCAGTCGGCCATTATTAAACAGGTCATTCCAATCTTTCAGGGAGATCAACCGACTATTGAAGTCAGAGGTGAATGATACGTCATCCACATTTGAGTAGTATCCCATAACATGCTGCGCTTTCTGTAGGGTTGCTGGTTGTAGATTACCCCTTATTATTTCACACAATCTCTCATCTGTCAATCAAGTCAAAGATTAAGAGCATGACCTGAGTAAAAAATGTCATGAAAGTGCAGGCGATTTCTGCTATGGCAACGAACATCAGGCCAAGAGTAACACCCTTTTCAAGATTACCATTAATTGCCTCCACAACAACCATGATGGCAACAAATACAAGTGCAAGAGGCATACTGATCATGTTAAGCCACTTCCATGCTGACAGGAACTCTTGCCAGAACCCCTCCTTGAGCGAGTGACCTTTATTATCCTTGCTGCCCATCTTTTTGTCAGTCCGTCTCATAGACCTGGTGAGGATGGAGGGAGGGAATGAAGGAGTCATCATTTTGATCTGCCGCCTTATCTTCTGTGTGTTTGTCCTTATGTACTCAGTGTAGTACTGGAGAGGACTCAGTATCAAGCACAAAACAGGTGACTTGGCTCACAGAAGTTGCAGCGCTGGTCTACACAAGCACGTATTTGGCGAGCGGTTCTATGACTGATGTCCTACTTGCTCCTGTTCGCTCTTGACTTTATCTCGTAGTTCTATGATGCTCTGTGTCAGCCATTTTGTGCAGTTAGTGTCATTTGGGCTAAACATAGTGCCGTCAGAGATCTTCCACTTGAAGTCCAGCCATGACAGATAGTTTGAGTATCCTCCATTGTTATGAATGTTGAGATAGTTGAGGTATTTTTCTCCATGCGTGCTGGTTACTTTGTTCCACCACGCTTCTTCTGATCGCCAGACTCTTGTAGTGTAGGCAAATGTCTTAGGTGCGCTGCATCCAGATGAGTCGATGGCGTCAACTATGCACTTCAGTTTTTCGTGGCTTTCGCTATCTGTGACGAGAACGACCGACTTCCATGTCGCTGTCAGATCTCCGTTGTCATTGTAAAAGACGGATGGGCTACAGACGCCAAGAGGTGTGAGCAGCAGTACTTTTCGCTTGTCCTCTTGGTTCTTGATGAATGAGTCGCGTGTTCCCCGTTCCCCTTTGATGATGTCCTCAACCATGTTGCTATATTCGTAGTGAAAGAGAACTGATAGCGCATAAACCACATTATCGTTTGATTTGAATAACTCTAAATCCATAACGAAGTGCATCTCTACAAGCACATGATCCTTGCTCAATGCCCTTGCACACCAGTATGACTCATCAGATAAAGCGCGGTAGTCCTGACCAATCCTGATTCTTGTGTTCAGAGGATTCTTGAACCATGTTGGATAATCTGGTTGTGTGTTGTCAGTCATCTTTTTGCTCTCTTTAGGGTGCGATTGTTCTAGTTAACTATTCAATTGAAAATACTCGGGTTGCTCTGGTTGCAATACATATTGTACCAGTTCCTTCTGTATGGTTCTCGCCTGCTGATACTCTTTACGGAAGAATCTGTACACCCAAAGAGAAAGATTGTGTTCAACTATGAGTACTATACTCTACATCGCCGTCTGTGTCGCCTCATTCGTATTTGTTCTCCTGTACCTGAGTAGTATGCTGGTCGTGGTTGACAGGATTTTTGCTGGTCTTGGTATCTCTGATGAAGGGTTACCACCTGTTGACAATTCGATTGAAGGACTACCTTACAGGTACATCTCCTTGTATGGGTGGATTGCTGTATTCGTTTCAGCGTTTCTTACGATTCTGACTCTTGCGCCTGTAGTGGCTGGTCTGGGAATTGCCAACGATGGCTTTGCTTTGGCGTTCATACTGATTATGGGTCTGGCGACATGTCTGCCTGTGCTGAAGTTTGTTCGCGTTCTGAAAGGCGAGCGTGTGGACAGATGGATGTTTTAGGATCAAGAACATCGTCATGTTAAGTCTCCGAAAGAAGACCGAAACAAGTAGTTTTTAATAGAGAAACCCTCTGGTTGTAAACGTGAGAAATTTGCTAGACCAGAGGGTTTTTCTTTTGGTTTGGGTCATTGTTGGCTGGGTAGGTACCAGAACTTGGAGTCAGTACGTCGGAGACATTGCTTCAGCCACTTTAAGTAACCCATCTCTCTTTGAAAGTCAAATTCAGGTTCTCGCAAGTGCTTACATCTCAATACTGGAAGAATCCAAAAAAATCTACCATCATTAATCATTTTGTATTTACGAGTATTCATTTCTTTAAGATAGTTGTCCCCATACTCAGATAAAATATCTTTTTCCATTTTCTTTTCTGATGGGATTCCAGGTATTCCAAAGATGAATGTTGTTGGGTCAGTATTTCCGCTACTCTTAATGACATCTTTGATCATCTTGACTTCATGGAGATCTGATGACACAAGAATATATGCGCTCCATGTACTTATTAGTTTCTCAAACTTGCCATTCTTGTTTCTGATGACTTCTGGCTCAGGGCAGGTCATTCCTAGCGGAGTGAAGAAGAGAGCCTTCTTGTCGTCTTTTCTTCTGGCAAGTTCTCTTCTACTGCCTTTAGGACCTTTGATGACATGATCGACTACCTCGTTGTACCCATCCTCAAAGAACAAGGTAATAAATCTGTCTACGTCATGTTTCTGAAAGTGCTCATATGCAAAAGTTATCTTCACTATGACATGGTTCTTTCCAAGGGGTTGTGCCTCCCAGTACGGGTTATGCTTAAAGAACCGCGCCTTGGTGACAATTTTCTTATTCAAAGGGTTTCTGAACCATGTAGGCAAGTTATCAGATTCAGTCACGTTCAGCACTACTCCTCTATGGAAAAATCATTGCAACATAAACATGATACACTATATTGCAACTACCTGCCACTGACTTTTACCTTGACGACGTGTGGTTGGAACTTCTTGCTTGGCTGCCAGGATCCTGGGACACCTTCAAGGATCCTGCTGACTGCCTCGCCCTGATTCCAGCCTGTCACTGAGACCTCATCACCTGGAAGGATCCTGAACCTTGTGCCCTCCTTGCTGGGGCTGTGTAGATCCTTCCAGCCATGTGACCAGAGCGTGCCATCAGTGGTCTGCGTGATGCTTGGATCCTGCAGGACGTTAGCAACTCTGGACACCACCAGTGAGTTCCTGTAAGCCGTTTTGAGAGCCTTTCTGAAGTCAACCATGTGCAGACACTCATTCATGATGCAGACGCCCTCCAGAGGCTTGTGAGCATTTTCTGGCTGGTATTCTGAACTATCCTGGTTGCTGACTGACTGAGCACAGATTCTGGCCTCAACCCTGATTCCTTCAAGTGATGGTTTAGGGCTGGTTAGTTCGCGGATGTCACCATGTAGGACGACCTTGACTCCGCCTGTGCTTGGTGTTAGTTCAATCCTGTTGCACTTGTGCTGAGAGTAGATCCAGAAGTTGCTGACACTGCCAGAATCACATGATATGGTAGTGTTTTCTGCGCCGGAATCGGAGACAGCCACAAGCCCAGAACGAGCAGAGCAGTAGTCCCACACTGCAGTAACTGCCCTGCCCTCCAGACTTCTTGGGACAGATGGACGGGAGTAGTGGTGGGCTCCCCTTGCCTTACTGAAATCAGTGTCAGCAAAAGGGAACCCATCACCACCACGAGAAGCCGCAGGTGGCATTAGTACCCGACTGCCTCACGAAAGACATCAATGCTGTTGCCGTGCTTGCAAAGATCCTTGGGAGCCTCAGCCCTGACGGTGCCAAGCAGACTAGTGATGTCATACATGCTGCTCCCGTTACACGAGAACTTGACAACAACGTCTTTGTCCTCATCAGGGACAGTCAGGGTGGCAAGAGTGATGACACACCTGTTCCACCCGGAAGTCATATGGGCAGACTCAACCGAGATACTAACCCCGTTAAGGAAGGTGATGGCAGCAACGTCGTTCTCAAGAGAGATGACAACAGAGTCAAGGTCAAACTCGTTGAGGTCTGCCCAACTGAACAAAGAGGCGACAAGACGGTTGTTCATGGAGCGGGTACTCTTGGGCGCCTCAGTGAACACAACCTTGGACATGTTTGCTGACCTCCTGGTCTCAGTGGCTCGGCTGGTTTGCCTTGCCTGATGACACAAGTATGCACACTAGCGCCATCACTGGTCAAGTAGGTGTCATGTGAACTGAGTCACGTCTCATTCATCCTGGTTGCGAACCTTGAAGCCAGCGCTCTTCAAGGAGTCAGTGATTTCCTTCAGATGGTTGTTGCTATGAACCCAGACAACAAGGTCATCAGCAACAGTGAAGGATCCCCAGTTCTCAGCAAAAGATACCTTTTCTTCCTTGGCCCAGATAGTGCTCCCATAAACAGATGCGCTACAACCTTGATTGCTGAAGTGACGTTCCAAGGTTCTGCTTGCCTGAGAGATTACGATCTCCTTGGCTTCGAGTCCGTCAATCACCTCTGCAATCTTGTCCATCTCCGGCTCTCTGGTAGCAATGCCATCAGGGTTGTCGGAGGTATACACACATGAGGATCTGGTCATCTTGCCAGTTGTTCTATCGAGATCCTGAATCCTGTGAGCACTGTATTCGTAGAAGAACCCAGAACCATTGAACAGAACACGAACCACAAGGTTGTTGGTCAGGGAGTACACCTCTACAGAACCAGAAAGAAGGCACGCATACACCTTGTCATCATTCAGTGCCTCTGACACCTTTCTGGCGATGTCATGGATGTACCACTCAGGTAGGTTTGGTGCTGACACTGGTGATGTCCTTTCTTCTGCTGTTTTAAGTGCCTTACTGCTGATAGGTGAAGAGATTCAGTTAGTAGCCTTGTTGTCAATACGCTGGAAGTCTGTCCTTACATACCTGTTGATCTCTCCTCGTTCAGGATTGGCAGTGATCTCCCACTTAGCGGTATCGTGTGGACCCTCGTATGAGATAATGGCCGAGTAGTAACCATTCTGAAACTCAATGCTGATCCCAGAAATGTTCTCCAGCGCCCTATCCAGAACCTCCTCCATGTCGTAACATGCCCTCATACCTCCGTCAGGATGGTTCTCGAAAAGAGTCAGAGCGGCACGGAAACTTAGGTGAAGGTGATCCTCCAGGTACACCAGACCATTTCGGTTCTGGTTAAGCATAGAGACAGCCTCTTTACCATGTTTGAATAGGGTTTCAGCGCTTGACTGCACGTCTGCATATACCCCAAGATTGTGCCAGTACACCTCGTCTCGCTTGATCTTGGAGATGTGCCAGGTTGTCGCCATGTGGCTTGTCGGGGTGATAACACTGAGGTCCTTCATGACGAAGGCGCGATGGTCGCCTGGAACGTGCTTGTTGTAAGAGAGAAGGTGCTTTGTGTGCCTCTTGCTGAACGCTGGGCTGAGTTTGGCGAACTGGTACGGGTCAGCAACCATGTACAGGTGATACCAATGATTGTTGAGTGCCTGAACAAGTTGCTTGGGTTTCTTGGCCGCCCTGCACCCCTCCTCCAGTTCGTGATAGTGCTGCTTCTGGTCGTCATTCATGAGCGAGTACTTCTTCATGGCGTGCTCTCAAAAAATCTCGTCTTGTTCTGCTATCCGGCTTGCTATTACCTGAAGCGAGTGTTCTCACATCAGATTGTACATCATTGACTACTCACCAGTCAATGTCATCCATACCATTATTGCTATCCTCAACGAGATGAGCGCCAACGTACACGATCTTTCCGATGCCGTCGTTCTCCACCTCGGCATCTATCTCCCAATGAAGTTCTCGTCCATTCCTGCTGATCCTGATGAAAGTAATGTTGCCTTGCGTGTATACGTTACCAATAGTGATGACAACTCCGTCAACGTGCTTGAGGCACTTGTGCAGAATCTCCTCCATGTCACTACACGCCTGTGTGCCGCCCTCAGGGTTGTTCTCAAAGATCATCAAGGCGGCGTACAAGGACTCTTCCAGGTGTTCCTGAAGTTCCAGTACCTCATCCTCGTCGTCATCGCCGAAGTCGGAGCCAGAGAGGTCAATCTTCTTACCCCTCTTGCCCAGGCGCTTTGCTTCCTTCTTCATGATGGAATAGATTTCCAAGTTATGCCAGTAGACCTCATCACGCTTCAGCGAGGAAACCTCGAACGGCTCTGTATCAACATGGATGACCATTCCGTCCTTGGTTCCGAAGACGTATAGGTCCTTGCCCATATAGTCACGAAGATGGTTCGTCTTCTTCTTGACAACAGCAGGACTCGACATGATGTCTTTACGCAAATTCTTGGCGACATAGAATGAGGAGGTGTATTCCTTCATTAGTGCCAGGAGATCGTCTGAGTTCCTGGTGTTCTGGCACTTCTCCACGAACTGAGCATATCGCTGCTGGTCCCGTTCACGCTTAGAGATGTATGGCATTTTTTGGAATCCTTCTGTGATTTGTTGTTTATCTCTGTCAGATTTTTACGTGGCCTGTCTGTGCTTGCTTATCTCAGTTAAAGAAAAGCGTTGGTTCTCCTGACATTCCAGCATACGCCTCACTTGCACTTGACCATGCACCATATTGCTTGAGACGGAAAACACTGCCTGTGAACTTCTGAGACCTGCTGTCAATGTCACAAACAGCAATGATCTCGCTTCCTGTCTCAAAAGAGATGAACAGGGTTGGTAGAGTGACCTGCTCCCAGTTGGCAATCAGTGGAGAGTCTGTTGGGTGAGGTGGATACAGGGCTCCATCCTTCTCTTCTGTAGTCAGACTGACAGACTGAATGGTCTCATGGACTCCACTGTCATCAGTCACCTCGAAGAACTGGTTTGATTCCATCTCCCAGATCTTTGAGCAGACGCTTCCTATAAGGTGGTCCATGAGGTCCTTGGTTGAGCGCTGACCATAGAGAACATCCTGATAGCGCTTAAAAGTTGACTCAACGACTCCGCGCATCAGGCGGATTAATGCAATCCTGTCCGTGCTGGCAACATGAATGGTCTGATAGGTAATGGAGGCGCTGTATTTCAAGGACAAGAGGTCTTTCTCAGGTTCAGACACCTCGTAAGCGAAACAGACAGCAGTTCGCTCAACTTTACCTGCATCCATGTTGTTTTCATCGGACTTGTAGTTAAGGACTCTCTGAATAAAACTCATCTCTGCTCAACCTCTTTCAGAAAGTCGTGTCTGCTCTGTCTCGACCTTAGTTCTCTGTTGAAAAACCAGTAACGGCACTGTCGCTGGCGTTCTCGTCGCTCTTCGGGTCGTCGTCAATGTGCATGACCTTGTAGATGAGGTACCCGGCGACACAGGCGTTCAGAGCAACTAGGATGGCAAGAAAGATGAATACGCCTAGTCCTCCAAGAATCCCAGAGAGGAAGCCAAGAGTACTGGTGACAAACCCTACCTCCGCTCCAAGAACGACCAGAGCCACATCTCGTGCACGAGGAGAGGACTCAAAGGAATCAAGAAGGTTAATCCAGTGCTTGGGACTGACCCACTTCGTGAAATTGTAAGCGCGGCTGCTGCCATTACCTGGAGTGCTTGCTGCCTGGTTCTCATCCGTACTCATAAGAATCATACCTTTCTCTTACATATGTGTTAATGCTGCATGGGCCTGTACTTAAACATCCTAGCAAATAGTTGCAAACAAGTACAGGCCCATGCAGCCAAGAACAGCCCTTGAGCACACCACCGCCCACCCTTACTCCTAGATCTATAGAGTCATATGGTGTAAAAACGGATTGTATGTGCGATGGCTGGTGTTTAAGTCACTACTGGTGGAGTATTAGGGGATCGTCCAGCCAACAACAGAGTACTGAAGTTCTGTGTCTGCAGCCAGAGTTGTCTTCAGTCGCTTCTTGACTGGGCCAGGCTCTGCATCCATGTCCCAGTAGCACAACTCAAGGGTGACACTGGAAATGGTGTCATTGTCCTTGTTGTGTGTGATGCCCTCAATGAACATCATCTGGTCGTTGTACATCACGTAGTGCCAAACTGACATCTCGTCAACTCTGACAGTTCGTGGAACAAAAAGTTCAGGGTGAGGGTGTTCATACTTTTTCTTCTTAGGAATCAGAGATCCTGTATCCATAATTCATCCTTTATATGAGAGAATTGGCTCAGATAGTCTTGACACCACCAGCACGACTGAGGGCATAGGACCGCTCAGTGGAGGAGACCTTGTACTCGATGTGCTTGTCGTCATCCATGAAGTCAACATCCAGTCCGTTGCGAGTCATGCAGACACCGAACAGGATGGCACCAGCCTTGTTGTCAACAGCACCATCAAGGTTCTGAAGGTGCAGGTAGGCTGTGTTAATAAAGTCCACCTCATACTCAAAGGTAGAGAGGTCAAGGGACTTCAGGGCCTTCAGTGAAGCGTACTGTGAGAGGATGCGCTCAGTGTCAAGCATCTTGGTGTGGTCATAGTCCCATCCCTCCTCACGGACATACGGAATGTCAAAACTGTACTCACACTTGAAGGTCTTGTCGCTGTCGAAAGACTCGCGGACAGCGAATAGAGTACAGTCGCTGGTCTTGGAGAGTCCTCGAAGCGCCTCAGTAACCTCTGTATCCACGAGCGGGCAGAGAACAGCAACAACAGCAAGGTCATCAAGGGTGCTGTTACTACGCCCGTCAACAAAATTACAGAAATCGTCGATTGTCTTAACAGCCCTGAACTGGTTAAACAGATCGGTCTTGGTCGCCATGGTTTCTCCTTAGGTGGGTTGGTGGTCACTTGCTTGTCAAGGACCTTTCTGTGGTCAACTATACGACACATGCTCTCAGAGTCAAGGTGTGTACGTGTGAGATGAAGCACTGGAGCACATTAAGAAAAAGTTGGAGTTATTGTTAGATTCTTGTGGTATGTGATACACTCAAGCGTTCACAGATTAGGAGGTGCAGCAGGAATGCCAGAAAGCAGCGCAACAAATGACCAGAGAGCAGTTCAGGCGTTTTCTCGGAGAAACAATCTGTCACTGGACGATGCCGAGAGAATGCTGCTCGATGTTAACAGATGGGATGACCTGCCAGAAGGATACATGGAGGATGAGGAGAAGAAGTGGGCTGGTCTGCTGGAGTCACTGAGATGCCAGTAGAGAGCATTTGAGGTATGACAAATACACCTTCTATAAAGAGCACACTAGCGCCAATCTCCAGATACAACAGAGATTGGCGCTAGTGTGACTTCATCTGCTAATCAGGATGCCTTCTTCTCCTGGTGTGCCTCAAACCCCTCCAGAACGTGCTGAAACTTGGCGTTGAAAAGGTTGATGGCGATGTTGAAGTCGCGCATGGAAAGAGCCGTCCTGACGATCAGAGAGTTGGGTGAGATGACGCTCGACTCAGCACCAACAATGAACAGGTCCTTCAGTTCTTGTCGCGCCCAGGAAGCATGCTCCTCAATGGGATGCCTCTTCAGGTAATCCTTCTTGATAGTTAGGGTGAAGGTGCACTCCCTGACAATCGCCTTAGTCATTGTTGCCTCTCCTTTGCCTGTGCCAGCGCCTGGATGCTACTGGTTTTCGTGTATGTGTTCTGACAACGATGTTAACAGGGCTGAAACCACGTTGACAACCTGAGTACATGTGATCTGCATCATACGTTGACGGGTTGCCTGCGGGCTTCTTATGCGTGTACACTAGAGTCATCAAGCCGGGCACAAAAGGTGACTGGCAGGAACATCAAGGAGAGCACCATGGCTATCACCCCTAGCGTTGAGGAAGTTTTCGAGGACACTGCTACTCGTGTTCTGGATTCTATTGGTGGTATTGGCGAGTACTTCCTTAACTACGACCGAGGTGAGTTGGACCTCGGCTCCATCTGCATATCTCTCTACCCTCAGGATGGTACCTCGTTTGAAATTGACATCGAGGAGACTGGCACTGACAACTGGGGCAACGTGAAGTCCTTGTCTGGAGACCTCTCCTTTCCTGTTGCGTTCCTGTCTGACGACGAGATCAAGAGCATCGCTCACCAGGTGAAGGTTTTTGCTGGTGATGAGGATGAGTGAGAGAAAGAACTGGCAACCAGTGGGTACAAATACTGAGATTGTAGGAGTTGTTGGCTCTCAAGTTGCCAGCGCTCTGAATCGAGTTCTGGACTCTGACAGCACTATCGTCTTGGAGCAGGACATCTGCCTGTCTGTGTACTCCGGTGAGCAAGGTGTGTGCATTGATCTCACTGATGACAGGTGGCACGACGGAATCCTTATCACAGGAGACCAGGTTGATGGTTCATGGAAGACATCTCACTATGGTCTGAGCGCTGAGGACCTTGCAGAGGTTGTTGACCAGGTGTCTGCCTACATGTATGAGAACCACTACTGGGCGCAACCGGAGGTCAATCTCTGAGAATCTGGTTGCCGGGTTTTCTGCTGCCTGCTCTGCCTTAGCGAGCAATGAGTGTGCTTGATGTCACACGGAATCCTGTGTATGATTCATGTCACAAGGTGTTCCATTTTCTGACGAACAGGTGACAGGTATGCAGATTGAGTGCTGGCAGAAGCGTCCAACAAGGATCAAGGCAGTTGAACTGACTGAAGACAATGCTCAGGAAGTTGCTGACTGGGTTGGCGGTGAGGTTGTGGATGGCGGTATCACAATTCCGACGTTAGAGGGTCCGATGCATGTGTCCTTCGGCGGGTTTATCATCGAGGGTGTGCGAGGCGAGCACTACTGCTGCCGACGCGACATTTTCTTTGAGACATACGAGAAGGTTGAGTGAACTGCCTTGTTCTCGTCACACTCTCTGAAGGATGACTTGTCAGATTGCGTCCTTCCAAGAGTGTGAGTCAGATCACTGGTTGAGGTGCTTGAAGTCCCTTCTGCTTGGTGTACTCTATAGGTACCAGAGCAGAAGGGATTCGCCTTTCTGTGAGTAGCAAGAAAGAGACAGACATGAAGGTTTTTGAGTTCGAGATTCGTACCAGCGCATCATTGTGCCGCATTATTGGGTCAGAGATTACCAGCCTTGCCTATGATGAGGATTTGATGCATCTCGTTATCACTACGACCAATGGTTTTGTGTCCATTATTGGTGCTCCTATTGATGTGGAGAACTTCGAAATCAAGCCGGGCGGTGTCGTCAAGTCCATTGGCTCTGATGGCGTTTCTTTCAACAATAAGATGTCATTGCGTTCTAGTGGCGAGGCGCATACCTATATCGAGACTACGAATGGCACCATTACCATCAGTGGCACCTATGATGACATGTCACACGCCTGTACCTCTTTCGTAAGTTCTGAGGACAACAAGAAGAACTTCTCCTCTCGCTGGCTCGTCAAATAAAAAGAACAGAAACCACACAGCAATATAGGAAACAGCAAGCAGCAATACTAACAAAGAGATGACTCCAAGGAGGTGAGCCAATCATGTCAGCAAACCCGTTCAAGTACCAAAGAACACCGCACATTGCAGGGTCGTGCGCTACTAGTGACGACATTGTTCTGAAAGGTGGTGCAGAACTTCTTGGCGACTCATTCATGGTGACCGAGAAGATGGATGGCACCAACATTGTCATGACATGTGACGGCATGATGACTCGTTCTGGTAACCAACCACCATCTTCCTGGGGATACCCCTTGTACTCAACCTGGAACAGGATTGCTCATATTATTCCAGAAGGACTGGGTGTTTGCGGTGAGTTCCTTTACTGGCGCAAAAGCGTCCCATATGACTCACTGGTGTCTGACTTTCTGGTGTTCTCCATGATTGACCTGGATGATGGCGTGGTTCTTGACTGGAACACAACAATCATGTGGGCGGATGAACTAGGACTGCAGATGGTCCCTGTCGTTGGTTATGATGACAACTACCAGAGAGCGGTTCATCAGGGACACCAGCACATGAAGCACAAGGAATCAGAAGGCATTCCAGTTGAGGGCTTTGTAGTTCGTGATGCTGGCAAGTTTCCTGTCCCTGAGTTCAACCAGCATGTCGCAAAGTTCGTCAGATCTGGGTTCACTGGCATCAGAGGAAACAACGGGCGAAATGTTGTTGGTTAAGTAGTGTACAAAGTGCTACTGGGTGTGTCTTGATACGCTACTCGTTGGCACTAATCAAAACAGAGACGACTGCCTCTGCTCTATGTTTCTTGAAGTGACCTACTTCACCGCTTGACTGCTTGCTTGTGGCAGGTGCTCTCATGTAGAGTAGAGGCACAAGGTCAGGGCCACAAGAGGTGCTGGCGCGAGATGGAGGACAGGAACCATGATTCTTACTGCCTACACCAGTGATGAGTTGGTCAACGCTCTGAACGAGGATGACGTACTTTCTGGTGATCTTATTGAGCACTCAGATCTGTTTCTCTCTGGCGTCACTGATGACATCCGGTTTCTTTATGGTCGTGAGGATGTTTTTGCAGTTCGTACAGAGAACTACCCTCACTCCTCTGTCTCTGTCATTCGTCAGGTGGTGCCCAACTATGAGTCGCCCTACATCTACGAGGACAGTATGACCTGGGACTCTGAGATGCTAGAGGTCAGCGAGGCCGATGTTTCTCGTGCTCGTGGTCTTCTTGATGATGTCTCTAGTGCCAACTGCTACTCTCGTTGGAGTGACGCTCGTGAGTTCCTCCAGCATGTTTACAGCAGTGCTGCCTACTGGGTTGCAGCGCACATTCCTGAGGCGCGCGATACGGCTGAGCAGATTCTTAGCGACTGCCTTCAGCGCAACGACTTTGACCTTGCTGACGATCTGAGTATTGATGATGACATTGTTGTGTCTCATTACGGCGAGGTGTTCACGCTCTCTGACGGGGTTGTCTACCGAGGTCATCGTTTTCCTTACACTGGCGACTACGATGACTGCATGTGGTGGCACAACAGAACAGATGTGTGACTTGTTTCACTATCTGACTACTTGCTGAGTCAAGTCATCGCTAGTAAAGTTGATGCACAAGCACTCAACACACAAGGAAAGACACAGAGTAATGACTACTACTGACACCAAGAACGCAACCACTTCTCACTATGAGTGGTCTCCATCTGCTTCGATTGAGGAGAACCGTGTTCTTGAGGCTGTTGCAGATGACGGCGCGCTGATTCACCTGTACGTGTGGGATCAGGATAATCAGGTCAAAGCGGAGTTTGTTATCGACCTGCCTGATGGCAAGTTCGCCTCGACTGCTTGTTCTCAGGATTGGGACAAGGTTGGTGAGTATATTCCGCGCAGTGAGTGGCCTTCAGTCATCTATGCTGGCAAGAAGGGTCCGAAGCATCGCAACCCCGACCCTGCTGTGCATGATCTTATCCAGCAGGTTGAGGCAGAGGTGTTTCTGGATCTGCTGAGTTAGAGCAGAATAGACATTGCTCATAGATTTTACGTGTGGTATATTGTAGACAGGTTTCTGCTGAAAGGACGTGACAAGATGTCTACTGTTAGTAACAAGATTGACTCCTTCAAGAATGCTCTGAACAGCCGCGTTGGTGGTGTGGTGATGATTGTTCTTCTGGAGTTCATTGTGGCGCTGTTTCTGGGTTATGCCATGGCTGCTACTGGTGCTGGATGGTGGATGATTGCAGCGGTTACTGCGTCTATGATTCTGGCGTTCTCCTCGGCTGCTCTGACGGTTATCTACAAGTGGGATGAGGATTAGGGTATAGGTATGTTGGCAGTAGTTGCTGAACAGGAAAAGACGTCAGAACCAACTTGCAACACCCAATTCTCTAAGTCCAGCGTGAGCACGGGCGACCTTATTGAGAGCCGAGTGTTCTTCTGTAGGGAGTCTTTGAATGACACGGACGTCATCTCTGTAATCAGGTTTACTGGCACTCTTGATTCCATTCTAAGCGTATTCAAGAAGGTCTGCTCTATCGATCTGGACTCCTCTTTTATGGGTTCAGGTGACAGCAGTCTGATCAGTGCTGATTTGTCTTATGTCGTCAGTAATTCTGGGTGCAAGATTCTGGAAGACACGAACGGATCTGCCAGTGCCTTTGACTACTTGTGTGACTCCTACACTGAACACAGGTATCCATTTCTTGTTGTCACCAGGAAGACGCCAGCAACAGCGTACAAGAACTACACAAACAAGTTCACGTACACTCTGGGGACACCAGTCACTAATGACAATACTGAGTTCACAAGGTCTGGGGTGCTGGGTATTCTGGATAATATGTCAGCAGATGATCTTGTTTCTTTTTTTGTGAGGAGGCTCACCGGATGTCATCCAAAACAATAGTGTCTCGTACATATCCAAGGGTACCATACGCTGCGTTTGACAAGGACGGTAAGCCTCTGAACCTTGACGATGTGCTGAACGGTGTTAAAGCGGACGCCGAGTTGGTCGCTCACTATGCCTTGCAAGAGATGACTGAGCAGAACCTGGCTCTGGTGACCTACTTTGATAGGCTTAAACCGTCAGGTGCGGGGTATATGATGGGTCTGAAACTACCAATCGAGGTGAAGAAGCAGTTCAAAAGTGGTAGTTCTAGACTGGAACGTATGTTCAGAGAACAAGTGGTTAGCAACCTACGATCCTGGGCTGCTAGAGTCGAAGTCATGACTCAGACCTACCCTAAATACGTCTCGGCTGGATGGAAGAGAACCGCCAGCAAGTCAAAGCCTACCTCGATGAGTCCTCGGTTGGCTTTGTCTGCCACAGATAAAGGTTATTATTACAAGAACTTCAGTGTTACACCAGAACGCATCTCTCTGGACATGGTTGTACGGGGTAGTTGGGTGACGCTTCACTTTCCAACACCACCACAATTATTAGAGAGTGGTTGCGAACCAGGCGTACCAGACATATGGATCAACAAAAGTGATCGAGTGATGTTTGGTTTCTGTGGTAAGACTGATCCTGGAAGACCAGAGTTCTCTGAACGTTATGTCGTTGGTGTAGATCTCGGAGTGACAAACCCTGCTGCTTACGTGGTCTGGGACACTGAGAAGAAGGAAGTTGTTGAGCGTTCCCTTCTAGGTCAGCGCGCCAGGTCTC
>ERZ773004.387-NODE-387-length-28205-cov-128.122274_pt1 | contig 28205 bp, 27 predicted proteins | sample MGYA00580667_ERZ773004 | MGnify/ENA primary metagenome ERZ773004 (study PRJEB29015, sample SAMEA2737963) | human oral metagenome | biome: human oral; feature: human-associated habitat; material: dental | place: China | collected 2123 ... | reverse complement strand
CGGGTCCCGCGGGCGCGGCGCCGGGACGAGCGGCGACAAACCGCGGCGCACTCGCAAGCGCACCCGCGGCGGCAAGCCCGTCACCCGCTCGGAGGACTGACCCGGCCGGACGCCGGGGGCCGCGGTGCACCCGCCGCGAGCGCGCTCACAAGCCGAGGCGTATGTAGGCCAGAACGCCATCGGCGATCATCTGCACCGCGATCGCCGCGAGCAGGAGGCCGAAGATCCGGGTCAGGACCCGGATGGCGGACTCCCCGAGGAAGCGGTGCAGGCCGACGGAGAAGCGCAGCGTGGCCCAGATGACCGCGTGCGTGGCGATGATGGCCGTGGTCACCGATATCCACCCGGCGACGGGGCTCGGGGCGGATTCGACCGCCACCATGGCCGCGACGATGGCCCCGGGTCCGGCCAGCAGGGGCGTGCCCAGCGGAACCAGTGCCGCATTGGCCCTCACCGCCTCCGGGTCGGGACTCTCGTCGGTCCTGTCAGTGAGCAGCTCGAGGGCCACGAGCAGCAGAAGCAGGCCCCCCGAGACCTGCAGGGCGGGCACGGAGATTCCGAGGAACTTCAGGATGTAACGTCCGAAGATGGCGAAGGCCAGGATGACCGAGAAGGAGACCAGGGTGGCCTGACGCGCGGAGCGCCTGCGCTCGGCAGGGGTCTGCCGGCTGGTCAGCGACAGGAAGACCGGCACGGCGCCGAGCGGATCCTGGATGACGAGCACCGTCGTGAAGGACGTGGCGAACAGGGCGGGGCTGAAGACTGCGTCGATCATGAGCGGGTCCCTCGGCGGTCTCAGGCGGATACGACAGGGAGCGCGCCCTCGTCGACGATGCGTGCGAGCAGGTCGGGCGGCATGAGGTTCTCGCCCAGGCGGTTGGGCTTGCCCTCCCCGTGGTAGTCGGAGGACCCGGACATTCCCAGCCCCAGCTCGGCGGCGAGGGCCCGGGCGGCCGCCCGCCCGGCGGCGTCGTGGTCGCGGTGGTCGACCTCGAGGGCGGCCAGGCCCGCCTCGGCCATGGCGGCGAAGGTCGCGTCGGGAACGAGGCGCCTCTGCCGTCGGCTCGCGCGGGGGTGGGCCGCCACCGGCACTCCTCCGGCACGGCGCACGAGTGCGCAGGCCTCGACGGGATCCAGCGCCCAGTGGTGCACGTAGTAGGGCGAGCCGGCGGCCAGCGGTCCGGCGAAGGCGGCCGACCGGTGCGGGAAGGAGCCGGCGGCCACGAGCGCGTCGGCGATGTGGGGCCGCCCGACGCTGACCGCGTCGCCGGCCCGCTCGACGACGTCGGGCCAGGTGATCGGGTAGTCGGACGCGAGGCGCTCGACCATGCGCCGGGCGCGCTCGCCGCGGCTGTCGCGGACCCGTGCGAGAGCCGCGGCGAGCGCGGTGTCGGCGGGATCGAAGAGGTAGGCGAGCAGGTGGAGGGTGATACCGTCGGCGGCGCAGGAGATCTCCGCGCCGCGCAGCAGGCTCACCCCGGTGCCCGGGACGGCGTCGGCGGCCTCATCCCATCCCGCGATGGTGTCGTGGTCGGTCAGACCGACGACGTCAAGTCCCGCGCGCGCAGCGGCGACCATGAGGGCGGCGGGGGCGTCGGTTCCGTCCGAGCGGGAGGAGTGGGCGTGGGGGTCGATTCGCACGCCCGTCAGTGTAGGGCCGCAGGCGGGAGCCGGCGGTCGGGCGGCCGACGGCGCCGGGAGGACGCGGGGCCGGGGCGGGAGGATGTGGGAGGATGGGGGGCATGAGCGCATCCGCCGTCGTGTCCGCGCCGCCTGTGAGGATCGGTCTGGTCGGCGCCGGTTTCATCGCCCGCTGGGTGATGGACGCCGTCGCCGTCCTGCCTCAGGCCCGGGTGGCGGCCGTCGCATCCGCTCGCCCCGAGCACGCGGCCGCCTTCGCCGCCGAGCACGGCATCGGAGCCTCCTACGCGACGCTGGAGGAGATGCTCGCGCACGGCCGCCCCGACGGCCCGACCCCTCTCGACGTCGTCTACATCGGCTCCCCGAACGCGCTGCACGCCGACCAGGCCATCGCCGCCCTCGAGGCAGGATTCCACGTCCTGGTGGAGAAGCCCTTCGCACTCGAGCCCGCCCAGGCCCTGGCGATGGTCGCGGCCGCACGGCGCCACGATCGTTTCCTCATGGAGGGATGGCTTCCGGCCTTCGACCCGGGGACGGCGGCCCTCCGTCGGACCCTTCCCGCACTGCTGGGCGACGGGCCGGGCCCTCACCGGGCGACCCTGGTCAAGGAGCAGTACTCCAGCCGCATGGATCGACTGCGCGCCGGGGAGCTGCCGCCGGCCTTCGACCCGGCGCTGGGGGGCGGTAGCCTCATGGACCTGGGCGTCTACCCGGTCTCGCTGGCGATTCATCTGTTCGGGGAGCCGAGCCGGGTGAGCGCCACGGGCAGAATGCTCGACTCGGGCGCGGACTCCCACGGCGTCGTCGTGCTCAGCTACGACCGGCTCGGAGGCGCCTGCGCCCGGGGCGGGCCCGAGCAGGGCGCCAGTCCCCGCTCCCGGGAGTCGGGGCCGCGCACGGACCTGGAGGTCGTGTGCCTGCACTCGAAGACCTCGCCCGCCGGCATCGGCTGCTGCATCGCCTCGGACCGCACCGTCGCGACCTTCGACGACTGCCAGTGGCCCCGCACCATCAAGCTGACGGGACCGGACGGGCAGGAGGATCTGTCGGTGCCGGACGACGGCTCCCCCGCTCTGGCCGGGGAGCTGGCCGAGGTCTGCCGGCTGGTCGCCTCCGGGGCGAGGGAGTCCGACCTCCACCCCTTGGCGGCGTCGGTCGCCTCCACCCGCGTGCTGTCCCGGGCCCGCCATCAGCTGGGCCGGTAGCTCCCCCGACTCCGCCGGCCGGACGGGCGACGGATCGCCGGCGCGGTTCGGCTCGATGCGCTCGTGGTGGGAGGATGAGGTCATGAGCGAGATGAACCACTCCTCCCCCTCCGCCCCGCAGTCACCGGCCCAGCCCCCGACTCAGTCACTGGCCCAGCGCGGCAACAATCGCTCCCGTCAGCCCACCAACGAGGCCTTCCGCGACTTCATCGGCTCGGGCTGGGGCCCGCGCCCCTCCGACCCGCCGCGACGCAGCGACGCCGCCCCATGGGCCCAGGCCCGTCGTGCCGCTCTGGGGGCCCTCTTCCCCGGCGAGCGCCTGGTCATCCCCGCCGGACCTCTGGTGACCCGCAACAACGACTGCGACTACCGCTTCCGCCCCCATTCGGCCTTCGCCCATCTGGCGGGTACGGGAACCGACTTCGAGCCCGACGCCGTCCTCGTCCTCGATCCGCTCACCGTACCCGGTCAGCGGGTCGAGGCGGACGAGCCCACCCACGAGGCGGTGCTCTACTTCCGCCCCCGGGCCCCCCGGACGAGCGAGGAGTTCTACGCCGACCCGCGCTACGGCGAGCTGTGGGTGGGGGTGCGCCCCTCCATCGAGGAGGTCGAGGCGGCCACCGGGATCCGCTGCGCCCACATCGACACGCTCGGGGACGCCCTGGCCAAGGACGCGGGCGCCGACGCGGTCCGGCTGCGGGTGGTCGCCCAGGCCGACGCCGCGGTCACTGCGCTGGTGGACCGGGTGCGCCAGGCCGCGGGACTGGCGACCGACCAGGCCGCCCGACAGGCCGACGACGCGCTGGCGGAGGCCACCAGCGAGCTGCGCCTGGTCAAGGACGCCTGGGAGGTCGACCAGCTCCAGGCGGCCGTGGACGCCACCAAGGCCGGTTTCGATAACCTGATCCGCTCCATCCCCCGTGCGAAGGGCCATTGGCGCGGGGAGCGGGTTCTGGAGGGGGCCTTCGGGGCCAGGGCGCGCGAGGAGGGCAACGGCCTGGGCTACGAGACGATCGCCGCGGCAGGGGATCACGCCAACACGCTGCACTGGATCAACAACGACGGTCCCGTCGAGCCGGGTCAACTGGTGCTGGTGGATGCGGGCGTGGAGGTCGACTCCCTGTACACGGCCGACGTCACCCGCACGATCCCGGTGGACGGGCGCTTCACCACCGCCCAGCGCCGCGTCTACGAGGCGGTGCTGGAGGCCGCCGACGCCGCCTTCGCCCGGGCGGGCGAGCCCGGCTGCCGCTTCCGCGACGTCCACACCGCCGCCATGGAGGTCATCGCGGCCAGGCTTCAGGAGTGGGGGCTGCTGCCGGAGGGCGTCACGGTCGCGGACTCGCTGGGTCCCGAGGGCCAGTACCACCGGCGCTGGATGGTGCACGGCACGAGCCATCACCTGGGACTGGATGTGCACGACTGCGCCCAGGCGCGCCGCGAGATGTCCATGGACGCGGAGCTCGTCCCCGGCATGGTCTTCACGATCGAGCCCGGCCTGTACTTCCGCGCCGACGACCTGCGGGTGCCCGCCGAGCTGCGCGGCACGGGCGTGCGGATCGAGGATGACGTCGTGGTGCGCGAGGACGGCCGGATCGACTACCTGACCGCCGCCATCCCGCGCACGGCCGACGACGTCGAGGCCTGGGTGAGCGGGCTCATCGCCCAGTGACCGGCAGACCCGGCAGCCCTGGGCGAGGGGCGCGGTCCCGGCGTCGGCCCCATGGGGAGGCGCCGAACCCGGGCACGACCTCACCCTTGCATCATCGTCGTATACCGATATAATCGGCGCATGGCGAAGGTTCATGGGCTGTTCCCCACCGACATCATCGACGATACCTCGGCCGTTCGCGACGCGACGTCCCCGGCAGCGGTCCTGTCCGTCCTGGCGGACCCCACACGCCTGGCCATCCTCTCCCACCTGCGCGGAGGCGAGCACCGGGTCAGCGAGCTCACCGAGCACCTCGGCCTGGCCCAGTCGACCGTCTCCCAGCACCTGGCGATCCTCCGCGGCGCCGGGCTCATCTCCACCCACATCCACGGCCGCGCCCGCGTAAGCACCCTGGAGCACCCCGACGAGCTCACCGCCGTCCTGGTCGCCGCCCGGACGCTGGCCCGCTCGGCGGCGGAGTCCGCCGACGGCGACGAGGAGCCGGCATGAGCGCCGCCGGCCCCGGCACGCAGTCCTCCGATCGCGGTAACGACCGCGATGGCCCCGGGCACGGCGATCACGGGGGACGCGATCGCACGACGGGCGCCTCCCGGGGGCGTCTCGCGGTCGCCCTCGCCCTGACAGCCGCGGTGCTCGTCGCCGAAGCGGTCACCGGCCTGCTCACCGGCTCCCTGGCCCTCCTCGCGGATGCGGGCCACATGCTCACCGACACGGCCGGCCTCATCATCGCCCTGACGGCCGCTCACCTGGCGGCGCACCCGCCCACGGACCATTCGACCTGGGGCCTGCGCCGCGCCGAGGTCATCGGCGCCGCCGGCCAGGCCGGCATGCTCGCCGTCGTCGGGATCGTCGTCGGCGTACGCGCGGTCATCGACCTGACGGCCCCCGGCGAGATCGAGGCCGAGGGCATGCTCGTCATGGGTGTGATCGGCCTGATCTCCAACGTCGCCTCCATCCTCGTCCTGGCCGGCGGGCGCGGGGAGAGCCTCAACACCCGGGCGGCCTTCCTGGAGGTGGTGGGCGACGCCCTCGGCTCGCTGGGGGTCATCGTGGCCGCCGGCGTCGTCGCATTCACGGGATGGTCACGCGCGGACGCGGTTGCCTCGCTGCTCATCGTCATCCTCATCGTCCCGCGGGCGCTGAGCCTGCTGCGCTCAGCAGGACGCGTCCTCATGGGCTTCACCCCCGAGGCCCTCGATCTAGCCGAGGTGCGCCGCCACGTCCTGGGCATCGAGCACGTCGAGGACGTCCACGACCTGCACGCTTGGACCGTCTCCTCCGGGCTGCCGGTCCTGACCGCGCATGTGGTCGTGCGCGATCAGTGCCTGCTCGACGGGCACACCGCCCGCATCCTCGATCGGCTCCAGGCGTGCGTGGCCGAGCACTTCCCCGTGCCCGTGCGCCACTCGACCTTCCAGCTCGAGCCCGCCTCCCACCGCGCGCACGAGCGCATCTGCTGACCCGGTGCGCCCCGCAGAATCGACCGCGGCCCTCAGCCCGTGCGATAGCGCCTGCGCGTGGGGGCGGGGACGTGAACGTTCTCGGTGCGCCCCTGACCCTCGAGATGCTCGCGCGCGAAGGCCAGGGCGCTGGCCAGGGCCTCACGGCGCTCGACGGCCGTCATGGAGCCGGTCTTGACCTCGACGACGACCTGGCCGCCGCGCCCTTCGAAACCGGTGCCGCCCAGGTGGGTCAGCACACCCGCGCAGTCCTGATCGCCCTGGCCGGGCAGCAGGTGATCGTCGCGGAACCCGGGCACGCCGTCGGTCAGGTGGAGGTGACGCAGGGTCGGGCCCAGGGCGCGCGCCATGGCCAGGGCATCCGAGCCGGAGGTCGCCGCGTGGGAGATGTCGAGGGTGACCGAGCGGTACCCCTGCCCGACCGGGTCCCAGGTGGGCGTGTAGGCCTGGAAGTCCCGGGTGGAGTGGGCATCGCGGGGCCGCCAGGTGAACATGTTCTCCACGCACAGGTGCATGCCGGTGGTCATCTCGCGCAGGGCCACCCCGGCCACGAAGCCGCGCGCGTAGCGGGTCTGCCAGAAGAAGGGCGGATGGAGGACGACGCTGGGCGCGCCCAGAGCGAGGGCGAGCTCGATGGAGCGGTCGACCTTGCTCCACGGGTCGGCGCCGAAGACTCCCCGGGTGAGCAGGAGGGTGGGAGCGTGCACCGCCAGAACCGGCTGGTCGTAGCGCTCGGCCAGCCCGGCCAGCGTCCGCGGGTCCCGGCTGGCGCGCTCAGACCACACCATGACCTCGACGCCGTCGTAGCCGAGCTCGGCGGCCAGTGCGAAGGCGGTCTCGACGCCGGTGGGCATGAAGCAGGCGCTCGACAGCCCGACGGGCACGCTCATGCTCCGCCGCCCCCGGAGCCGTCCCGCGAGCCCGCTCCCGGGCCGCCGGGGGGCCGCAGATAGGGGTCGACCTCCTCGCGCCCGCCCGACGTCTCGGCCGGCTCGGCCGGCTCGCCGGCGCCGTCGTCCGGCGAGCCACCATCGCCCGGGGAGTCGGAGTCGTCGGAGGGGGGCGTGACCTCGGACACGCGGACGCCGTAACGGGGGCGCTCGTCGGGGCGTGAGCCGAACGCCGTCGGCGCTCCGGCGCGCGTGCGCTCCCGGGCCGAGCGACGCTCGTGCGCACGACGGGCCGCCGCACCGCCCCGCGAGAGGTTGCCGGGCACATCGGCGAGCGCCCGCGCCGCCTCGACGGCCCGCGACGAGGCGATGATCGAGTAGCGCGAGGCGACGACCTGGCTGACCGAGGTGAAGTCCCTCCGACCGCGGGTGAGCGCGTAGGCGCCCATCTGGAACACGATCCCCCACACGACGCCCAGAAGCACGGCCGTCGTCAGACCCGTCGTGCCGGTCGAGCTGGGCCCGATCAGAGCCATCATGGCGCCGAAGAACAGGCCGATCCACAGCCCCGACCCGGCGCCCGAGGCCATCGCGCGCCCCCAGCTCATGCGTCCGGTGATGCGCTCGACCTGCCGCAGGTCCGTACCGACGATGGCGAGGTACTGCACCGGGAAGCCGTCGTCGGACAGCGAATCGACGGCGTGCTGGGCCTCGGCGTAGCTGGCGAAGGAGGCCACCTCATCGCCTCGGGGCATGAGACCGCCCCGGGCTGAGAGCGCGGGTCGCGCGGAGAACTGGGTCATGATCCCATCGTCCCACGGCGCGGCCCCGCCCAGGGACCCGTTACCGGCTCATCATGCCCATGGCGCATAAGGTGTGCTCGTGGAGAACACCAGGACGCGCACAACCCCGAGGGTCTTCATCGCCCGGCTCGTGGGCACGACCATCTTCGATCCCCTCGGAGACGCGGTCGGCAAGGTCCACGACGTCGTCGTCCTCATCCAGCTGCGCGGGGAACCACGAGCGGTGGGCCTGGTCGTCGAGGTGCCCGGGCGGCGACGCGTGTTCCTTCCGCTATCACGGGTGACCGCCATCGAGCCGGGGGCGGTCATCACGACGGGGGTGGTCAACATCCGCCGCTTCGAGCAGCGTCACGTCGAAACCCTCGTCGTTGGCGAACTGCTCGACCGGGTGGTCACCATGCGCGACGGCACCGGGCGCGTGACGATCCGCGACGTCGCCATCGAGCGGGACCGCGGCATGGACTGGAAGGTGACTCGGCTGTTCGTCCAGCGCGGCGCCTCGGGTCCGCTGGGCCTGCGCCGCGGCGAGAGCCTGACGGTGCGCCCCCAGGAGGTCGCCGGTCTGGCGGGCAGCGCCGACCAGCAGGGAGCGACGGCCCTGCTGGCCACTATGGAGGACCTCAAGCCCGCCGATCTGGCGGACGTGCTTTCCGACCTGCCCCTGCCCCGTCAGATCGAGGTCGCCGCCGAGCTGTCCGACGAGCGTCTGGCCGACGCCGCCGAGGAACTGCCCGCGGACGACGCCGTCGCCCTGCTGTCGGGGCTGGACGCCGCCCGCGCCGCCGACGTCCTGGACGCCATGCAGCCGGACGACGCCGCCGACCTGGTCTCGGAGCTCCCCCTGCCCAAGGCGACCGAGCTGCTCGGACTCATGCAGCCCGATGAGGCCGAGGACGTGCGCCGCCTCATGAGGTACGACGAGTACACCGCCGGCGGCCTCATGACGACCGAGCCGATCATCCTGCCCCCGGAGGCCAACGTGGCGACCTTCCTGGCGCAGGCGCGCAAGGCCGAGGTCCAGCCGGCGCTCGCGGCGATCGCCTTCGTGTGCCGCCCCCCGCTGGAGTCCCCGACGGGTCGCTTCCTGGGAATGGTCCACTTCCAGAAGGCCCTGCGCGAGCGCCCGCAGCGCCTGCTCGGCTCGATTCTGGACAAGGCCCTCGAACCAGTCCACGCCGACGACTCGATCGGCACGGTCACCCGGCTGCTGGCCACCTACAACCTCACCGCCCTGCCGATCCTGGACGAGGCGGGTCGGCTGCTCGGCGCGGTGTCCGTCGACGACGTCCTGGACCACCTCATGCCCGACGACTGGCGGGAGGCCGATGAGGCCGTCACCGACGAGACGATCGAGAGGAACGCCAATGCCTGACCAGCTCGACCAGCCGCTGAACCGGTCCCGCTCGCGGTGGATGCGCTGGTTCCATCCCGCGCGCGCCTCCCGCTCCGACGGCTTCGGGCGCTTCGCCGAGGCGACGGCCCGGTTCATGGGCTCGCCGAAGTTCGTCCTCTACATGACGGTGTTCGTCGTGGCGTGGATCGCGGCGAACATGCTCCTGGTGAAGATCAACGAGGGAGCCGCCTGGGACCCGTACCCCTTCATCCTGCTCAACCTGGCCTTCTCCACCCAGGCGTCCTACTCCGCGCCGCTGATCCTGCTGGCCCAGAACCGCCAGGACGACCGCGACCGCGTCACCGCCGAGCAGGACCGCCAGCGCGCCCAGCGCAACCTGGAGGACACGGAGTTCCTCACTCGCGAGATCGCCTCGCTGCGCCTGGCGATGAACGAGGTGGCCACCCGGGACTTCGTGCGCTCCGAGCTGCGCGACGTCCTGGAGGAGCTGCTCACCGAGGAGCGCCGCTCGCGCGAGGAGATCGTCGGCGAGCTCATGGAGGAGCTCTCCGAGGAGCCGGACGGGCAGGGGACGCCGCCACGGAACGCCTGAGGCCATGCGCGCCCGGAGCGCAGCACGGGCCTCGGACCCGGCCGGCGCCCGATCCCGCCCCGAGGCCGCACCCGGAGCGCGAAGACCCCCTCCAACGTGCTGCGCACCACGACGGCCACCGCACGCGGCCACTTAGGATGGCGTCATGTCCGCACCCACCGAAGACGCAGTTCGTGAGGCCCTCGGCCGAGTCATCGACCCCGAGCTCCGCCGTTCGATCACCGATCTCGGCATGGTCGAATCGGTCGAGATCGACGACGCGGGGGCCGTGACCGTCGGCGTCCTGCTGACCGTCGCCGGCTGTCCGCTCAAGGACACGATCACGGAGGACACGCGTCGCGAGGTCGGTGGTGTGGAGGGCGTCACCGGGGTGAGCGTGCGCCTGGGCGTCATGACCGACGAGCAGAAGGCGGAGCTGCGCGCCCGGCTGCGCGGCGGCGCCGCCGAACCGGTCATCCCCTTCACCCAGCCGGGCAGCCTCACGCGCGTGTACGCGGTGACCTCCGGCAAGGGCGGGGTCGGCAAGTCCTCGGTGACCGCCAACCTCGCGGCGGCGATGGCCGCCCAGGGCCTGAGCGTGGGCGTCGTCGACGCCGACATCTACGGCTTCTCCATCCCCCGCATGCTCGGCGTGGACCGGGTCCCCACCCAGTTGGACGGCATGATCGTCCCTCCGGTGGCGTACGGGGTCAAGGTCATCTCCATCGGCATGTTCGTGGAGGACAAGCAGCCGGTCGTCTGGCGCGGTCCCATGCTGCACCGCGCCGTCCAGCAGTTCCTCTCCGACGTCTTCTGGGGCGACCTGGACGTCCTCCTGCTCGACCTGCCCCCCGGAACCGGGGACGTGACGATCTCGGTGGCCCAGCTCCTGCCGAACGCCGAGATCCTGGTGGTGACCACGCCGCAGACCGCTGCGGCGGAGGTCGCCGAGCGCACCGGGCTCATCGCCACCCAGACCAACCAGAAGGTCGTCGGCGTCATCGAGAACATGTCCTACATGCCGCAGGCCGACGGTTCGCGCCTGGAGATCTTCGGCTCGGGAGGGGGCAGGAGAGTCAGCGACTCACTGACGCGAACGCTGGGGTACGAGGTGCCGCTCCTGGCCCAGCTCCCCCTGGACATCCGCCTGCGGGAGGGCTCCGACGGCGGTGTGCCCACCACTGTCTCCGAGGGCGGCAGGCCGGCCGCCGATGCGCCCGCGGCCCTGGAGCTGGCGGGGGTCGCGAGCAGGCTCTCCCACCGCTCACGCGGGCTGGCCGGTCGCAGGCTCAGCCTGAAGGTCGCGACCTGACGACCGCCGACCGCCGGGAGCCCCGAGGGGTTCCCGGCGGTCGGCGGTCGTGAGTGAGTCGCCTCGGCCGGCCCCGATCCTCGGTCAGCCGGATCTCAAACCTCCCGGGCCTCAGGCATCGACGACGGCCGTTGCGGCCTCGGCGCGGGTGCGCGCGGCGGCGTTGGCCGCGCGCACGATGTCGCGGGGAGACACCGGGCGCACCCGGATCCCCCCGGTCGACCGCTCGGCGTCCCCATCATCCTGGGCGGCGTCCTCGACCAGGCTCGAAGGAACCGGATCCGGGACCCGACCATCCGGGCCCTCATCGGCTGCCTCGGCCGCCGGGATCTCATCCAGGGTCTCATCGGCCGCCGGGGCCTGGATGACCGAATCCCCGTCGGCGGCCCTCCCACCGTCGTCGGCGGGGGCCCCGCCGGCATCCACCGGGACGCCGGCGGTCGTCCCGCCCGTGGTGTCATCGACATCGTGCGAGTCCCTGCAAGAGCTCTCGGAGGAGCCCTCGGAGCCGTCTCGGTCGGGAGCGCCGGACGGCGACGGCTCCGCCTGCGCCTCGCGCTCCCTGCGCGTCTCCTCGGCCTTGCCATCGATCATCCGAGTCAGGGACTTGGTCGAGCGGGGCGCCGTCCCCGTCGCGACGGCGTCGGCCGTCTCCCTGGCCTCCTTGGCGACGGACTGGAACGGGGTGGCGAGGTCCTTGCGGATGGCGTCCAGGTCCTCGCCCAGGGCGTCGCGCACGATCTTGCGCGGGTCGTAGTTGCGGGGGTCGAGGTCGGTCAGGTTGAGGTCGGCCAGCTCCGGACCGACCTCCTCGGCGATCTGCTCCTTGGCGTCGTCCAGGAACACCCTGAGACGGCGCACGGCCTGGGTCAGCTTGCGGGCGTACTCGGGCAGGCGCTGCGGCCCGACGACGATGACCACCACCAGGATGATGACGAGGAATTCGGAACCCGAGATGCCTAGCACGCGACCAGTATAGGGAACGAGGACGACACCGAGCACGGGCCCGGCGCACGGCGGACGGGGCCGCGGCGTGCCGCACGGCGATCCCGCACGCCCGCGTAGCATCCCGGCGGCGTGCGCATCGCCAGGGGCGATACCGCCGATGGGCTCGCAACCTGGAACAATGAGAGCAGTCGCCCGCGCCCGCCCCGCCTCGGGCCCCGCACGGGCAGACCCGATCCCACGCGACCACCGGTCGCAGCACGGAAGGTGGAACGGTGAGCGCCGACAAGACCTTGAGCTGGTCCTACACCGAGGAGTTCCCCGGCGAGGACGAGCAGACCGCCGAGGCCAGGCTGCGCGGCATCGAGCTCGGCATCGCGCCCGTGTCCCCGGCGACCGGCGCGGCACTGAGGATGCTCGCCGCCGCCGTGGCCGCGAAGTCCGTCGCCGAGATCGGCACCGGCACCGGCGTCTCGGGGCTGTGCCTGCTCAGCGGCATGGGCTCGGACGGCGTGCTGACGACCATCGACGTCGAGCCCGAGCTCCAGAGGGAGGCGCGCAGGGCCTTCGACGCCGCCGGCTACCCGGGGGCGCGCACGCGGATCATCCGGGGCAGGGCCTCCGACGTCATGCCCCGCATGGCCGCCCGCTCCTACGACATGGTCGTCCTCGACGTCGAGCCGGAGGAGTCCGCCGCGCTGGCCGGAGCGGCGCTGCGCATGCTGCGCATCGGCGGCGTCCTCGCCGTCACTCGGGCCCTGTGGAACGATCATGTCGCCGACCCCGCCCGCCGCGACGCCGCGACGGTCGCCGCGCGCGAGCTCGGCAAGTCCCTGCGCGATCACGACAGTGTGCTCGTCTCGCTCCTGCCGGTGGGCGACGGGCTGCTGGTGGCCGTCCGTCGGGCCTGAGCCCGGTGCCGGCCCCGGGCCGCCCGGACCGACCCCTGAATCGAACCGGTTCTCGACCGGTTCGCACCGGCCCATGCCGGCCCGGACCGATTCGGGCCGGCCCCGACTGGCGCAGGACCTGTTACCGGAGTAGTAGTAGTGGACTGGTGCTCCTGCGCCCTCATACGAGAACCGGGCCCGTGGGGACCCGGCTCCTGCCGTTACCGCGGTCGGCACCGCATACGATGCACGGCTCGAGAATCAGTACTTCACGGAGGCCAGCGCCTCCTGGAGCTCTTTGATCTCATTGGGTGTGATCTCAACGACCAGACGGCCACCGCCCTCCAGCGGTACGCGCATAATAATCGAGCGGCCTTCCTTGACGACCTCGAGAGGCCCGTCGCCGGTCCTGGGCTTCATGGCAGCCATGAGCTCCCCTTTCAGTGCTGTATCGCGGATTCATCACCGCACTGCCCAGTTCATTCTACGGCACGACGACGCCGATCCTCAGGAGAACGTGGTTAAGTCCACGAATGCTCAACTATGCCCGGTTCCGCTCCGTGGCCGCCCGGTCGTCGGGTCGTCCGTCGGTCCGCCTCGCGCCTCGTCAGGCCTCGCGATCCCGGGCGACCCGACCGGCCCGCAGCCGCCGCGCGCCATCGACGACGTAGTCGACGGCCTCCCGGGCCGTATCGACAACGGGGAGCAGATCGAGGTCCTCGGGCGAGATCGTGCCGGTGTCGAGAACGGTGCCGCGGATCCAGTCCACCAGTCCGCCCCAGTAGGCCGAGCCCACCAGCACGATCGGGAAGGAGGAGACCTTGCCGGTCTGGACCAGGGTGACGGCCTCGAAGAGCTCGTCGAGCGTGCCCATGCCCCCCGGCATGACGACGAAGCCGTCCGAGTACTTCAGGAACATCGTCTTGCGCGCGAAGAAGTAGCGGAAGTCGATGCCCAGATCGACGTACTGATTCATCTCCTGCTCCCGGGGGAGCTCGATGCCGAGTCCCACGGAGGCGCCGCCGGCCTCATGGGCGCCCTTGTTGGCGGCCTCCATCATTCCGGGGCCCCCGCCGGTGATGACGCCGTAGCCGCTGCGCGCCAGGCCCGCTCCGATCCGCTCGGCCAGGGCGTAGGCCGGGTCGTCGGCGGCGGTGCGCGCCGACCCGAAGACGCCGATCGCCGGCCCCAGCTCGGCCAGCGCGCCGAACCCCTCGACGAACTCGGACTGGATGCGCAGGACGCGCCACGGATCGGAGTGGAGCCAGTCGGCGTCGCCTCGACGGTCCAGCAGGCGCGCGTCGGTGGTCCGAGCGGGGATCTGAGTCCCGCGCAGCAGCACGGGCCCCTTGCGGTAGGTCTCACGTATCTTGCTCGTCATGGGGGCATGATCCCCCATCGTGCGGCGGTACCGGCGGGTGCCGTCGGACACGCCGCCCGGACCGTCACGCGAGCCAGGCGCGCAGCGCGTCCGCGACCGCCTCGATCTGGTCCACGGGGCAGTGCTCGTCGTCGGTGTGGCACAGCATCGGGTCGCCCGGGCCGAGGTTCACCGCGGGCACGCCGGCCGCGGAGAAGCGGGCGACGTCGGTCCACCCGTACTTGGGGCCGACCCCTCCCCCGCGCTCGCGCACCAGATCGATGAGCTCGCGCGCCATGGGGGAGTCGAGACCCGGGCGGGCGGGCGGGCTCAGGTCGTCGAGCTCGACCGCGACCGCCCCGGTGCCGGCGTCGATGACCGGGCCCGCCCCGTCGTCGACGCCGGGGCGGTCGGGGGCGAGTCCCGCCAGGACGCGCCGGGCGCGGGCGAGGGCCTCCTCGGCCGTCAGGTCGGGGGCGAAGCGGTAGTTGACCGTGAGGCGGCAGCGGTCGGGGATCGTGTTGGCCGCCACGCCCCCCTCGATGAGGACGACGCTGAAGGACTCCCGGTAGGCCAGGCCCTCGACCTCGACGGTCCGCACCGGAGCGGCTCGGACCCGCTCGATGAGGGTGGAGGCGGCGTGAATGGCGTTGACGCCGCGCCAGGCCCGTGCCGAGTGCGCGGCCAGCCCGGGCACGTCCAGGATGAGGCGCAGGGTGCCGTTGCAGCCGCCCTCGATGCCCGCGCCGGTGGGCTCGCCGAGCACCGCCAGGTCGGCCTCGAACCAGTCCGGGTGGGCCGCGAGCGCCAGGCCGAGCCCGTTGAGCTCATCGACGACCTCCTCGTTGTCGTAGAAGACCCAGGTGACGTCGCGGCGCGGGGCGGTCAGGGTGGCGGCCAGGTGCAGGCCGACGGCGACGCCGCCCTTCATGTCGACACTGCCGCGCCCCCACACGACCAGCCGGCCGTCGCGCGTCTCCATGCGGCCCGGGACGTTGCCGGTGCGACGCGAGACGGGGACGGTGTCCAGGTGACCGGCGACGACGATCCTCTCGGGGCGGCCCAGACGGGTGCGGGCGACGACCGTGTTGCCGTGCCGCAGGACCTCCAGATGCCCCCGCGCCGCCAGAGCGGCCTGGACGGCGTCGGCCAGCGGGCCCTCGGCGCCGGACACGCTCGGGGCGGACACCAGGGCGAGGGCGAGGGCTCCGAGGTCGCCGGTGGGATCGGGCAGCGCAACGGGATCGCCGGGCGGCTGCTGCGGGGCCCGAGGGGGCTGCGGGAGCGGGGCATCGGTCATGGGCCCAGCGTACGGCGACGCCCGGTTCCGAGGCCGAGCCCGAGCGGCGCGCCCCGAGCCGGGAGCGGCCGGGCCCGAACGGCGGGATCCGGGCCCGAGCGACCGGCGCGCCCCGATCCTCCCCGGCCGGGATCAGCCGCCTCACATCCTTGTGTTGGGCACCACTCGTGAGGGCCGTCATTGTCCCGGTTCGGGGCAGGCGCGTCACGGTAGCGTCGCAACCATGACCCCCCCGGATCGCTCTCTCGACACCGTTGCCGTGACTGCCTGGATCGATGAGGACCCCGATCCCACGACCCGTGAGGAGCTCGCCGCTCTGCTGAGGGCCCACGAGAACGGCGACGCCGAGGCCACCGCCGCCCTGGCCGACGCGTTCTCGACCATCCTGCGGCTCGGCGCCGCCGGCCTGCGGGGACGCCCGGGGGCGGGGCCCGGCCGGATGAACCGCGTCGTCGTCATCCGCGCCGCCGCGGGTCTGGCCGCCTATCTGCGGGACAAGCTCGGTGCGGGCTTCGCCGTCGTGATCGGCTACGACGCGCATCACGGCTCGGACGCCCTCGCCCGCGACACGGCCTCCGTCATCACCGGTGCGGGAGGCCGCGCTCTCCTGTTCGAGTCCCATTGCCCCACTCCGGTCCTCGCCTTCGCGCTGCGGCGCCTGGGGGCCGACGCCGCGGTCATGGCGACGACCTCCCGCCGACCACCCCGGGACGGCGGCGGCTGCGAGGACCGCGCCGACGCGAACGGCTGCGACGATCTCAGCAGCTGGGCGGTCTACCTGGGCGGACGGGTCGTGACCGGCCCGGGTCGGGGCGCGCGGATCGTGCCGCCCCACGACGCCGAGATCGCCGAGCGGATCGCCGCGGTCGGCTCTCTGGACGGGGTGCCCATGCCGGACTCCGGCTGGGAGGGCCTCGGCGCCGAGGTGGTCGAGGAGTACACCGACAGCGCGGCGAGGGCGGCGCGCATGCGCGCCGCCGCGCCCCTGAGGGTGGTCCTGGCCGCCATGCGCGGCGAGGGCGGGAGGATCTGCCGCGACGCGCTGAGCCGCGTGGGGCTCGACGTCGTCGTCGTGCCCGAGCAGTTCGACCCCGACCCCGACTCCCCCGCCGTCGTCCTTTCCGCCCCGGAGGAGTCCGGGCGCCTCGACCCGGCCCTCGCGCTGGCCCGCCAGGTCGATGCCGACCTCGTGATCGCCATCGGCCCCGACGCCGGCCGCTGCTGCGCGGCCATCCCCGACAAGCACGTCACAGGAGGCTGGCGCCGGCTCACCGGCGACGAGGTCGGGACGGTCCTGGGCGAGCAGGCGGCCGAGCTCGCCGCCTTCACGGGCACCGGCATCCTGGCCAGCTCGATCGTCTCCTCCCGCATGCTGCGCAGGATCGCGCAGGCCCACGGGCTCGGCCACCGCAACGCGCTGACCGGCTTCAGGTGGATCAGCCGGGTGCCCGGGCTCGTCTTCGGCTACGAGGAGGCGCTGGGCTACTGCGTGGATCCCGCCTCGGTGCGCGACGGGGACGGCATCTCGGCCGCCGTGCGCCTGGCGGTGCTGGCCAGCGTGCTCAAGCAGCAGGGCCGATCGATCGCCGACCTGCTCGAACGGCTGGCGCGCGAGCACGGGCTGCACGCCACCAGACCCCTGCGCGTGCGCGTGGAGGATCCGTCCCTCATCCCCGGCACCATGGACCGCCTGCGCGCCGGCGGCGTGCCCGCCTCACTGGCCGGCTCCCCCGTGGTCGACGTCTTCGACCTGATGGACGGGGCCTCGGACGGCAACGGCGGGAGCCTGCCGCCGGCCGACGGCCTGATCATCAAGACGGCGGCCGACGACCGCGTCGTCGTGCTCCCCTCGGGGGCCGAGCCGGCACTGACGTGCTACTGCGAGGTCGTCGTGCCGGTCGCCGTCGAGGATCCGGTCGAGGTGGCGCGCCGCACCGCCGCCGACCGTCTGGAGCTCATGACGACCGATCTGCACGGAGTACTCGGCATCTGAGGGCGCGCACGGCGGCGGCCAGTACGTAGGCGGCGGCCGCCGTCGCCGCGATGACGCCGCCCACCGACAGGCCCAGGGACACTCCCAGCCACATCCCCGCCACGCAGGTGGCGGCGCCCAGCAGCGCCGACCCGGCCACCAGGGCGCGCATCGAGGAGCACCACGGGGCGATCGCTGCGGCGGGCGCCGCGACCAGGGCGATGGGCAGGATCGTGCCGACGGCCGGCACCAGCGCCGCGATGGTCAGGCAGATCAGGATCAGCAGGACCGCCTCGACCGGTCCGCTGCGCAGCCCGGCGGCCCGGTAGCCGACCGGGTCGAAGCCGTGGAAGGCCAGGAGACGGCCGGCGACCGCCAGGACCGCGAGCGCCCCGAGGAGGACCGCGGTCGTCATGACGACGTCCGCGAGGCCGATGTTGAGGACCGACCCGGTCAGGAACCCGTCGACCTTCAGCGGCAGCGGAGCGAACCACTTGACCAGGAAGTAGCCCAGTGCGAAGCCGAAGGTCAGCACGATCCCCGCGGCCGACTGGGAGGTCAGCCCCGGGATGGTCGACAGCCAGCGCATGAGCGCGATCATGGGCAGGCACATGAGCACGGCGCCGATGAACAGGGCGCCGGTCAGCAGGTCGTAGTCGGCCCGTTGACCGGCCAGGGAGCGGCTCAGCGCCGCGGCCACGACCACTCCCGCGACCGCGCCGGGGAAGGTGGCGTGGGTGAGTGACTCGGTGAAGAAGATCCGCCGGTGAACCAGTGCCAGGGCCCCCACGACGCCGGCCAGCGCCCCCATGAGCACCACCTCGAGAAGCGGCAGGGCCAGGACGTCCCAGCTGACGCTCATGCCGCCCCCGCTCCGGCGCGGCGCACGCTGCGATGGGCCGCGGCCACCAGGAACAGGACGGTCATGGTCAGGGCCACCGCCGCCTGCGGCGAGACCGGGCGGGGCAGCGGCGCGGTCATGATCAGCAGCCCCAGCCAGCCGCCGCCGACGCCCACGCCGAGGGCCACGGCCACCATGGCGGGCACCCGGCCGGCCAGGATGCGGCCGGTGGCGCCGGGTATGACGAGGTACCCGATGACCAGGAGCGTGCCCACCGCCGTGGACGCCGAGACGACGACCGCGGCGACGGCCATGTTGAGCACCAGGTCGAGCACGAGCAGGCGCATGCCGGCGGCCCTCGCCCCGACGGGGTCGAAGGCGTAGGCGACCTGCTCCTTCCAGGTCGCCGCCACCGCGGCCAGGGCGATCAGGCACATGAGGACGGCCTGGGCCAGGCGCAGGTCGGTGACCTCCAGGAGCCTGCCGAACATGAGCGCCTCGAGCTGCCCGGAGAAGTCCCCCTCGGCCAGCGACAGGATGATCCCGATCGAGAAGAAACCGGTGAGGACCACGGCCGTGCCCGCCTCGGAGGCGGAGCGGCGGGTCGCGCGATGGGTCACCCACGTCAGGACGGCGGCGGCGAGCACGGCCACCGCGCCGGCCGCGGGGACGATCCGGTCGATGCCTCCGTAGACGGCGCCCGCCACGATGCCGGGGAAGACGGCGTGGACCATCGCCTCGGCGGTGAACTCGGTGGCGCGCAGGTTGACCAGGGTGCCGACGACGGCGCACACGCCGCCGAGCAGCACGATCATGAGCAGCGGCCGGAAGAGGTAGGGCGCGGAGGCGAGCGGGGCCAGGCCCGGCACGCGGGCGGCCAGGAGCCGCAGGGCCTCGACGAGATCGGCGAAAGCCGTCATGGCCTCTCCTCGTCATTCCCCGGAATGCTCTCCGAGTCGTTCCCCCGGTCGCCGTCCGACGCGCCGCCGCCCGGCGCGGCGGGGAGGGGACCGAGCCCGATGAGGAGGTCCGAGCCCGGCCCGCCGTAGGCCTGCTCGACCAGGGCGGGCACCAGGACCTCCTCGCGCGGCCCGAAGGCGATCTGCCGCCCGGCCAGCAGGGCGGCCTTCTCGCAGGTCCGCCGGGCCAGAACCAGGTCGTGGGTGGAGACGACCACGCCGATGCCGCGTTCCTTGAGCCGCTCGATGATGCCGAGCAGGGCGGTGCGGTTGGGCTGGTCGAGGCCGTTGAAGGGCTCGTCCAGGAGGATGAGACGCGGGTCGGCGGCGATGCAGCGGGCCACGAGCACGCGCTGGCGCTGGCCGCCCGACAGCGTGCCGAAGCGCCGGGAGGCCAGGTCGTCCAGCCCGACGCCCTCCAGGGCCTCCCGGCAGCGCCGGCGCTCCTCGCGTCCGGGGCGGCGCAGGAGACCCAGGCGGGAGTACGTGCCCATGAGGACGACGTCCAGGACGGTGACGGGGAAGCTCGGGTCGAGGTCGGCGACCTGGGGGACGTAGCCGATCGACCCGCGCGGCGCCCGGCCGGGCGCCGCGCCGACCACGCGCAGGGCCCCCGCGGCGAGCCGGACCATGCCGAGCAGGCCGCGCAGGAGCGTCGTCTTGCCCGACCCGTTGGGGCCGATGAGGGCGAGGGCCTCACCGGCCCCGACGGTTCCGGTGACCCCGGTCAGGACGGGGCGGGAGGCGTAGGCGAAGGCCGCCTCCTCCAGAGCGACGACCGGCTCGCCGTCGACGGTCATCGAACCTCCGTCTGCATGGGCGTCCAGTCCTTCAGCGAGTCCGGGATGTCCGCGACCGAGCCGTCCCAGGCCTTGGTGAGGTTGGTGACGTTGTGAAGGATCGAGCCGATGTAGGTCTCGCCGTCCGAGCCGGGGTCGCCCAGCGAGTCTCCGTACAGGGCCTCGTCCCCGATGATGGCCTTGACGCCGGCGACCTCGGCGACCTTCTGGACGGACTTGGGGTTGTTGGAGTTCTCGGCGAAGATCGCCACGGCGCCGGAGGCCTTGACCTCGTCGGCGGTGTCCTGGATCTTCTGGGCGGTGGCGTCCTGCTGGTCGTTGAAGTCGGACAGGGCGGCGCCCTTGAAGGCCACGCCGTACTCGGCGGAGAAGTAGCCGAAGGCGTCGTGGCTGGTGAACAGGACGCGCTTGTCGGCGGGGACGGTCTCCAGGCTGGTGCGGGCCCAGGCGTCGAGGTCGTTCAGGCGGTCGACGTAGGCCTGGACGTGGGAGCCCAGGAGCTCGGCGGACTCGGGCGAGGCCTTCTCCAGGGCGGCGCCGATGTTGGTGACCTGGGCGATGGCGTTCTTCGGCGAGGTCCACACGTGCGGGTCGAAGCGGAACTCGGGCTCGCTCTCGCCGTCCTCGGGCGGGAAGGGCCACCGGGCGACCTCCACCGTGGCGGTGCCGCGGTCGATGGTGTACGGCAGGTCCTTCTCCTTGGCCTTCTGGGCGTCGAGGTCGTCGATGTCCGCGGCGCCGGCCACCCCGGAGGTCACGACCATGGAGCCCTTGAACCCGGTGGAGGTGACGGCGTCGTCGAGGAAGTGCTCCAGGTCCACCCCGGAGACGAAGAAGAGGTCGGCCTCGGACAGGGCCTTGGACTGGGCGGGGGTCATGTCGTGCTCGTGGGCGGAGGCGTTGGGGGCGAGCAGGCAGGTGAGCTTCAGACGGGTCTTGGCGCCGGCGTCGTCGGCGCCGATGTGCTCGGTGGTGCCGTCGGCCGCGGTGCGCTCGAAGGAGAGGCCGTCGTCCTGACCGCCGGAGGCGAGCTGGGTGATGTAGTCGCAGATCTGGGTGGTGGAGGCCACGGCCTTGATGGTGGAGGCATCGGTGCCCGACGACGTGGACGCGCTGCAGGCGGTCAGGGGCAGGGCCGCCGCGGCGATGGCGAGGGAGGCGAGCGCGGTCGCCGCGCGGCGCCGACCGGTGATCATGGTTCTCATGAGAGGCGAGATTATTTCGGGCACCCGAAATTCTCAAGTCGAGAACGCTCCGCACGACTCCCGCGGGAGCAGCCGCGCGGGCCGGACCCGGTCGAGCCGGCCGAGCGGGCGGGGCGACGGGCCTCGGCGTTCGCGGAGGCCCGCAGGAGTCACAGGAGCTCGTCGCGCCCCTCGGCCCGCAGCCGATCGACGACGTCCTTGACCGCCTGGGCCCGCTCCGGAGTCGTCACGAGCAGGGCGTCCGGCGTGTCGACGACGACGATGCCCGGCACGCCCAGCAGAGCGATCCTGCGTCCGGTGGTCGAGGCCACGAGCGCACCGGACGAGGACACGGCCTCCACCCCGGCCGCCGGCCCGCCGTCCGAGGAGCCGCCCGCGGGGTCGGCCGGAGCGCCGCCGGAGCCGGTGATCCCCTCCAGCACGGCGACGCCGTCGGCCCTCCCGCGGGTGCGCGCGGCCACGAGGGCCGCCAGGGAGTCGAAGCCGCCGACGTCGTCCCAGCCCATGGAGACGGGCACCGTGGCCACGCCCCCGGCCGCGGCCACGGGCTCGGCGATGGCGTGGTCGATGGAGATCCCCTCCAGGTTCGGCCAGAGCGCGGCGAGGACCTCCTCGCGCGCGGGGGCGTCCCAGGCGGCCGCGATCGCCTCGACGTCCGCGGCGAGCCGGGGCCTCCGGGCGGCGAGATGGTCCAGCAGGACGTCCGCGCGGGCCACGAACATGCCGGCGTTCCAGCGGTAGTCGCCCGTGGCCAGGTAGGCGGCCGCGGTGGCGGCGTCGGGCTTCTCGGTGAAGTCGAGCACGCGGCGGCCGTCGGGGGCCCCGGGCACGTCGACGGCCTCGCCGGAGTGGATGTAGCCGAAGGCCGTCGATGGACCGGTCGCCTCGATGCCGATGGTCGCGACCCATCCCTCGCGCGCCAGCACGGCGGCCTGCCGGACGGCGTCGACGAAGGCCGCCTCGTCGGCGATGGCGTGGTCGGCGGCGAAGGAGCCGACCACGGCGTCGCGACCGTGGCGCCCGGCAACGACCCCGGCGGCCAGGGCGATGGCCGCCATGGAGTCCCGGGGGGCGGGCTCGGTCAGGATGCTCTCGCGCGGAACGTCGGGCAGCTGATCGGCGACCGCCGCCACGTGGGCGGCGCCGGTGACGATCGTCGTCGTGGCGGCCACGGGCTCCAGCCGCGCCACCGTGCCCTGGATGAGGGTGCGGCCGGCGCCGGTGAGGTCGAGGAGGAACTTGGGGCGGCGCCGCCTGGAGAGCGGCCACAGCCGGGTGCCGGCGCCGCCGGCGGGGATGATCGCGTGGATCGGCTTGTCGGTCACGCCCCCAGGCTAGCGGGTGCGCGGCCCGACCCGGCCGTTCCGCTCCCGGCGCCCGCGCGCTGCGCCCGACCGGCCAGCGCCGGGGCCGCCAGCACCTGCCAGGAGCCGTCGTCGGCCAGACGGTGCAGGCGGATCCGCTCGACCACGAAGCGCGCGTCGATGCCCGCCCCGTCCCGGGCCGCCGCATCGAGGGCGTCGTCATCGACCTCGTGGGCGAGGGTGATGTGCGGGTGGAAGGGGAAGCGCAGGGCCGTGGCCAGGGGCCCGCCCCGCTCCCGCAGCGCCCGCTGGAGGGCGTCGCACTGGGGCCCGCCGTCCGTGAGCGCGACGTAGACGACGGGGCTGACCGGGCGGAAGGTGCCGACCCCGCACGCGCGCACCACGAACGGCGCGGTGCCGGCGGCCACCTGCTCGACATGCGCCGCGATGACCGGCACGTCGTCCCGCTCGACGGCGGTGGGCGGCAGCAGGGTGACGTGCGGCGCGATGACGCGGGCCAGAGGGTCGCCGGCGTCAGCGCGGACGATCCGGACCTGAGCCGCCCAGGGCTCCGGCAGGGGGATGGTCAGCCCCACGACGCACTGGAAGGGGGTCGGCACGGGTACGTCCATGTCACCTCCGTCGGGCCGGGGACGTGTCAGGGGGACACTACCGCACGAAGTGTAGTCCTCCGCCGTCCGCTCGCCGTCCGCCCGTCGTCCGCCGCCGCCCCGCACCCGGGCCCGGACGGGCTCGCGCGATCCCGCGTGCGCGGGCCCGTCGTCGGACATTCAGTCGCGGCTTCTGGAATGGCGCGCGCGATCCCGCGTGCGCGGGCCCGTCCTCTGGCAGGATGGTGCTCGAAGCCCGTCATCGCCGACCCGCAGCACCAGGAGCCCGTCATGAACGACACCCCGACCCCCGCCACCGCCGGCGGTGCGCCCGCCTTCTCCCCGGCCCTGAGCCCCGAGGAGGGCGTGGCCGCGGCCACATCCCTGTTCCGCGAGACCCTCGGCGGCGAGCCCGACGGCGTCTGGTACGCGCCGGGACGCGTCAACATCATCGGCGAGCACACGGACTACAACGGCGGGCTCGCCCTGCCCATCGCCCTGCCGCACCGCGCCCACCTGGCGCTTCGGCGCCGTGCGGACCGCACGATCCGGCTCGTGTCCTCCCAGACGCGGGAGAGCATCGACGTCCTGGACCTGGACACCATCGGGCCCAAGGGGGCGCCCGGCGAGGTGCGCAACTGGAACGCCTACATCGCCGGCGTGGCCTGGGCCCTGGAGCGCGACGGGGCGGGCCCGTTGTCGGGGTTCGACGCCGCCCTGTACTCCTGCGTGCCCCTGGGCGGCGGCCTGTCCTCCTCGGCCGCCCTGGAGAGCGCCACCGCGGTGGCCCTGGACGAGGTCAACGGCCTCGGGCTGGCGGGGACGGCGGACGCGCCCGACGACGCCGGTCGCGCGCGCCTCGTGACTGCCTGCGTGCGCGCGGAGAACGAGGTGGCGGGTGCGCCCACGGGCGGGATGGACCAGTCCGCCTCTCTGCGCTGCCGCGCCGGGCACGCCCTGAGACTGGACTGCCGCACGGGCGCGGTCGAGCAGGTCCCCTTCGACCTGGACGCCGCCGGACTGGCGCTGCTGGTCATCGACACCAGGGCCAAGCACTCCCTGGTGGACGGGCAGTACGGCGCGCGCCGGGCCTCCTGCGAGAGATCCGCCCGGGTGCTCGGCGTCGACCTGCTGGCGGATGTCCCGCCGGGCGAGCTGGACGCGCACCTGACCCGTCTGTCGGGATCGGGCGAGGCGGACGCCGACGAGCTGGTCGGACGCACCCGCCACGTGGTGACCGAGATCGAGCGCACCCGCCGTCTCGTCGCGCTGCTGCGCGACGACCGCCCGCTGGCCGGCGCGAAGCTGGAGGAGGTCGGCGCCCTCATGGACGCCAGCCACGACTCGCTGCGCGACGACTACGAGTGCACCTGTCCCGAGCTGGACACGGCCGTGGAGGCGGCCCGGGCGGCCGGCGCCCACGGGGCGCGGATGACCGGCGGCGGCTTCGGAGGCTCCGCGATCGCGCTCATCGACGCCACCGCCGCCGGCGCCGTCGCCCGGGCCGTCGTCGACGCCTACGCCGAGACCGGCTTCGCGGCCCCGGCGTTCCTGAACGCGGTCCCCTCCGCGCCGGCCGGCCGCCTGGTCTGAGGCCCGCCCCCGGCCCCGCCTGTCTCAATTCCTTCTCGTTCCTTGGTCTTAGGGGCGGTTCCTCCTGGAGGAGGAACCGCCCCTAAGACCACGGACTATAGGCTCCGCACAACCCCCTGCCAGGCGCATCGTCGTCCCGTTGCGCCCCGTTCCAGGCGCCCGCGCACCCGGGCACAACCGGAGATTCGAATGAAGAAATACGTCCTACCGACACTCAAGGTCCTCATCGCCGTCGTCATCGCCCTGGCGCTGGCGAAGATCGCCTTCTTCCCCAGCAAGCAGGGGCAGGAACGCGCGGACATCTCCTCCGGGCTGGAGGTCTCCACGAGGACGACCACCGCCACGGTCGGGGACATCACCAGCACGGTGGAGGTCAAGGGCCAGATCGTCCAGGACAAGGCCGTCGAGGCGAAGGCCACCCTGACCGGTACCGTCGACTCCCTCGCCGTGGCCAAGGACGCCCTGGTCACCCAGGGGGAGCCCCTCCTGTACATCAAGAAGACCGAGCCGAGCGCCGACGGCGGGGAGAAGACCACCTGGGGCACGGTCACCGCCCCGGAGAGCGGCAAGGTGTCCTTCAGCGTCATCGAGAACCAGGACACGAGCGTCGGTATGGTCGTGGCCACGGTGACCCCCCAGACCTACTCGGCCACGGGCACCATCACCGCCTCCCAGCAGTACCGGCTCACCAACGCCCCGGCCACGGCGACCGTCTCGACGAACGACGGCCCCGCGCCCTTCTCCTGCTTGAGCCTCAAGATCGGCACGAAGGAGAACACCTCCACCACCACCGGCCAGGACGGGCAGCCCACGACCAAGGCCGGGGACGGCACCTCGGTGGAGGTGCGCTGCTCCGTGCCGGCGGAGCAGCAGGTCTTCGCCGGTCTCAAGGCCACCATCGGCATCGACGCGGGCTCGGCCTCGGGCGCCGTCCTGGTCCCCGTCACGGCGGTCGAGGGATCCGTGACGGCGGGGAATGTCTGGGTCGTCACCGACCCGGACAACCCGAGGGGGGCCGAGAAGCGCGAGGTCTCCCTGGGTATCAACGACGGCACCAGCATCCAGGTCACCGACGGCCTGACCGGGGGCGAGACGATCCTCCAGTACGTGCCCGGCAAGGACATCGTCCGCACGGGCACGCCCAACACGTGCGAGCCCGACAACTCGGCCTGCTACGACGAGAACGGCCAGGAGATCCTGTGAGCCCGGACCCGCTGATCAGCCTGCGCGGCATCACGCGCACCTTCATGGTCCCCGACAGCCCGCCGCTGAACATCCTCACCGGCGTCGACCTGGACGTCCACCCCGGGGAGCACGTGGCCATCGTCGGGCGCTCCGGCACCGGCAAGTCGACCCTGCTCAACACCCTCGGACTCATCGACACCCCGACCTCCGGCAGCTATCACCTGATGGGCATCGACACGGCGGGGCTGGGCGAGGGCCGCCGCGCCCACCTGCGCGGGCAGACCTTCGGCTTCGTCTTCCAGTCCTTCAACCTCATCAACGGGCTGACGACCACCGAGAACATCGCGGCCCCCCTCCTGTACGACCACGGGACGGCCTTCTGGAGCCGCACCTCCCGGGCCGAGGGGCTTCTGGACGCCGTCGGGCTGGAGAGCAAGAGGGGCTTCTCCATCGGGCGCCTGTCGGGCGGCGAGCAGCAGCGGGTCGCCATCGCCCGGGCCCTGGCACGACGCCCCCACGTCATCCTGGCCGACGAGCCGACCGGCGCCCTCGACGTCGATACCGGCAACGCCGTCATGGAGCTGCTGGAGAGGCAGTGCCGCGACACCGGTGCGGCACTCATCCTCATCACCCACGACCTGGCGGTGGCCGGGCGGGCGCACACCCAGTACCGCCTGGAGCACGGGGTCCTCACCCCGATCTCGGTGACCCGCCGGCGGGTGGGCTCCCTGGAGGAGTTCGGCGAGGTCCAGCTCGGCCGGGCGCCCGGGGCGCACGCCTCCCGCGCACCCGAGCCGGCCAACGCGGGAGGGGGTCCGAAGTGAGCATGTTCGCAGGAGCGGGCGGCCTGCTCACCGGATTCGTCGGCGCCGTCATCGAGGCGTGGGCGCAGCTGCGCATCGGCAAGCTCCGGGTGCTGCTCTCCCTCGTCGGCGTGGCGGCGGCCGTGGCCGCGATGTCCTTCGTCATCGCCGTCGGGCAGGTCTCGGTGTCCGCGATCAACTCCGAGATCGAGCAGGGCGTCGGGCGCCCCGGCACCGTCACCATCAACGTCTCCCCCACCGGGAAGGACGTGACGGTCCGCGGTCAGGACGACCCCGGGGACGATGACGCCGGGGCCTCGAGCGCTCCGACGGCGGGCTCGGGCCAGTCCGGCTCGGGTCAGGGCTCCGGGCAGTCGGGCTCCGGGCAGTCGGGCTCCGGGCAGGGCTCCGCCGGCTCGGGACGGGGCGGCGCGGGGTCGTCGGGGGCCACGGCGTCGGCCGCCACCTCGGACAGGGTGAACCGCGCCATGGCGTCCTTCGTCTCCCGCTACGAGGCGAGCTCCTGGGCGACCACCTACACCACGAAGGTGCGCTTCGCCTTCCCGGACGGCCCCCGCCAGATCTCCACCCAGGCGGTGAGCGAGGGGTACGGGACCCTGCACCACACGTCCGTGTCCCAGGGCCGGTGGTTCAGGTCCGACGACGCCGACGACCTCTCCCCGACGCTGGTCGTCTCCCAGGGATTCCTCGAGGACCTCGGCATCTCCGAGCTCACGGAGCCGGTCACCGTCACCTCCTACACCCCCGTGCGCACCACCTTCACCATCGTGGGCGTGCTCGAGCCCGAGAATCTGAGCTACTGCACCACCACCGACGCCGAGGGCAACACCATCCCCTGCCCGCAGCCGCTGTCGGCCTTCGTCCTGGCGGACTCCTACGAGCAGCAGCTGCCCGAGGAGAGCGAGCGCCCCATACCGACGCTCGAGATCTGGGCCGGCAAAGCCGAGGCCCAGCAGGTCAAGGACCTGGCCAAGGCGAGCCTGGACGCCCAGTTCGGGCAGGGATCCACGCAGACGACCGACAACGTCAGCGGAAGCTCGAACGTCAGCGCGGACGCCTTCACCACCGTGGTCACCGGCTCCGGCGTCTTCGTCATGATCCTGGGCGCCCTGAGCCTGGTCAACATCTCGCTGGTGACGGTGCGCCAGCGCATCCACGAGATCGGGGTGAGACGCTCCTTCGGGGCGACGAGCCGGCGAATATTCTTCTCCATCATGCTGGAGTCGGTCGTGGCGACCGTGGTGGCCGGCGTCGTCGGCGTCGGCATCGCCATCGTGGCGCTCCGCTGGGTGCCGTTGAGCGCCGTGTTCGATGGGCTGCCGATGCCCTCGAACCCGCCCTTCCCCATGCTAGCCGCCGTGATCGGCCTGCTGGCGGCGACCGCCGTGGGCGCGTTGTCGGGCATCATCCCGGCGATCGTGGCCGTGCGCATCCGCCCCATCGACGCCATCCGCTACTGAGCCCGTCGGCGCCCGGCGGCGCCCGGCGGCGCCCGGCGGCGCCCGGCG
>ERZ773004.386-NODE-386-length-28211-cov-5.649808_pt1 | contig 28211 bp, 26 predicted proteins | sample MGYA00580667_ERZ773004 | MGnify/ENA primary metagenome ERZ773004 (study PRJEB29015, sample SAMEA2737963) | human oral metagenome | biome: human oral; feature: human-associated habitat; material: dental | place: China | collected 2123 ... | reverse complement strand
GTCCTCGATGTGCTCAGGGGCCTGGGGCGGGCCGACTGCCAGGTGCTGGCGCCGGTGCGCTCCCACCTCCACCCAGAGGACCTGGAAACCCTGCCCCTCAACGTCCATGTCACCGATTGGATCCCGGCGCACCAGCTGGGCGACGCCGTCGACCTGGCGATCACCCACGGCGGTGAGGGAACGGTACAGACCAGCTGTGCGCAGGGGTGGCCCTTCATCGGGATCCCGTTGCAGTTCGAGCAGCGCTTCAATGTTCAGCGCTGCGCGGCCTTCGGCTCGGCTCGGCTTGTGTCCCAGAAGGAGGCTCGCGCGGCCGACTGGGCCGCACTGGTGCGCCAGGCCCTGGCCGACGAGGTCATGCATTCGCGAGCCCGGCGCATGGCCGAGCTCATGGAGGGGCTGGACGGACCGGGCCGGGCAGCCGAGGCGATCTGCGAGCTGTTGTGAGCCTGCTGCGGCTCTACCGCCGAGGCTCTTCCGACCGGTGCCTACGCCTGCGCCCGGGCACTGGCGTAGAGGCATACGGCCGCGGCTGCCGCGACGTTGAGGGACTCCGCCTTGCCGTAGACGGGGATGGAGACGACGGCGTCGGCCCGACTCAGCGCCTCTGCGGGCAGTCCGCGGGCCTCGTTGCCGAGCAGCCAGGCGCTGGGCGCTTCCAGGAGAGACTCGGCCTCGAAGAGGTCGAAGTCCCCACGCCCGTCGGCCGCTAGGACGGTGAGTCCGGCCTCGTGGAGGGCGCCGACGACGTCGTCCAGGGCTACCCCGGTGACGACGGGCAGGTGGAAGAGGCTTCCGGCGGTGGAGCGCACGACCTTCGGCGCGGTGGGATCCACGCTGCCCCGCACAAGGACGACGGCGTCGGCTCCTGCGGCATCGGCGGCTCGGATGATGGCGCCGGCGTTTCCGGGGTCCTGGGCCTGGGTGAGGACGGCGACGAGCCTGGCCCCGTCCAGGGCGGCGGCCAGCGCCTCGGAGCCGGTGGCCTCCTCGGTGGCAACAACGGCGAGGACGCCCTGGGCGTCGGGGCTCATGGCGTCCATGACCTGCTCGCTGGTGATATGCACGTAGAGCTGGGCTGCCACAGCCTCATCCCAGATCTCGGCGTGGCGCTCGACGGCGGCCTCGGTGAGGTAGACGTCGAGAACGCGGTCGGGGACGTGACGGACTGCCTCGCGCACGCCCTGGGGGCCTTCGACGAGGAAGCGGCGGTGCTTGGCGCGCGCGTTGCGGCGGGACAGGCCGGCCACACGGGAGATGCGGGCCGAGCCGGGGTTGTTCAGCACCTCGTGGCCGGCAGCCGACCCCTCACTGACGGTGCGGCGCCGCGGCCCGCGACTCGCGGAAAGCTCAGCGGAGTCACCTAGAAGTTCGTCAGGGTCGGAGGAAGAGAAAAAAACCATGCCAACAGCCTACGGGAACGACAGGCCACAAGAGGAAACCCTGGACGGGCGAGGAGAGAGTCCCTCTTCCACCAGAGCAAGATCCCGGATAAAATCTCTGCTAGGTTGTCTCAACCTCGCTATTCTCGAGACATGAATCAAAGCTCCTTCCACCCCCCTTCCACCAGCAACACTTGGCCAGCACCATCACCCAGCGTTCTCGATATCTTCGTCGTCTGGCACCCAGAAGACGAGGAGGGGGAGAGCATCTGCGACACGTTATTTGAGCATTACCACTCCGATGCCTTCGCTGGACTCGCGGGAAGCGCGGTGGAAGTATACGGAAGATCTCATCCACTTCCCAGAAACAACGAACTCCCCGCTCCCATCGTCACTGCCGACGGGATCATCGGCGACGAAGAGCAGGTCTTAAGCGCTGATGCAGCTCAGTACTCCGTCATTCTGCCGTTCATCGACGAACACCTCGTACGCTCATCTATCGACGAGTCCTCAGAATGGCGCGACTATCTTACCGATATAGTAAAACTACAAAACAAAAGCCGTCAACATAACCGCCACACCCTAGTTCTTCCCATACTACCCAGAGTAAGCCCAGACTATTCAAACTCCCCAATTATCACTAACCTCATGAGCATACAGGGAGTAAGACAAGGAAATATAGCAAACCTGAGCATCTCGAACAAGAAACAGCCCAACACAACTGAAGGTGAACTAACCAGAGACCTTGGGCAGGCTATCATTCAGACTCTTCTGCGAGACCCTAAGAAGGAAGAACGACTGCGCATATTCAACTGCGCATATTCATCAGTCACTCAAGATCCGACATCCCCAAGGACGACAAGAACAACATCGACCCAACAGGAGTTGTATCAAAAGTTCGCTCTTGGATAGGAAAAACCAAACTAGCCGAGTTTGTCGACATTCACGACATCCAGCCTGGAGATGACTGGAACAAAAAAATTATAAAGCAAGCGCAGACTGGCGCGTTACTCATGATTCGCACCGACCACTACAGCAGCCGGGAATGGACACAACGAGAGGTCTTAGAAGCCAAAAAAGCAGAGATACCGATAGTCTGCCTCAGCGCCCTCACAGAAGGTGAACAACGAGGCTCTTTCCTTCTCGACCATGTTCCAACAGTAGCTTATCCTAACTCTGCAGGTCACAGCAACCCGAATAAGGATAAAAGTTCACAAGGAAAAGCCATAGTTTCCGCCATTAACCGTCTTATCGACGAGTCACTCAGGCAAGCACTGTGGCGGCACCAGGAGATACCTCAGCACGTCATCCGGACACAGGATAATGAAAACGAAGCTTCGAACGAAGGACCTGCTGACACACATCTGAATGACAACCATGGTTTTGATGTGGCTCCAGCCAACGCCCCCGAGCCACTCATGCTTACAAGATTCCTGTCTGAACACAAAAGCAAGTTCCCCATCTCATGTCAAGAAGAGGGTGTGTCAAAACTCCATTTTAATAAACATGAGCTTATAAATTGAAACTTGCTCGCTTTTAAAAGCAATAAAAAGAGCTATATCACCACTCGAATACCGAGTTTGATATGGCTCTTTTGTTTTTTAAGTTACAAATAGTAACTTTTGGCCTGTCTTCATTTTAGTTTTGACACACCCTCTTCTTTTCTTTGTTTTTGAACGAGCAGGCGACCAAAGCAAGGAAGCAAAAGAAAGTTGCTGGATAAGTTATGTAACTAATATCTCAATAAAAAAGTGGAGCAAACACGTTGCTCCACCCCGGAAACTTAATCCGTTCCATTCTTGCTGTTATACAGCTAATAGCACATTATAATAGCAGTAACTATTATACCGGCTATCGGATTTATCAGACCAATAATCAGTGGAATCATATTGTTAGATACTATCACAACCTTCTTATTGGTTATAAACCTTTTAAGGGATTGACTAAGTTTTTTACTTAAGTCAATCACCTACTTTCTGAATATTTTTTTTGTATTCATATGTAAGTTTTTTATTAAATAAAGGGTTCTACCGTTATTGGCTTTACGTCCCGAACCCATTTTATGGACGTGGCAGTACCTACTCTCCCACAGATATGCAGTACCATCGGCGCAATAAGGCTTAACTTCTCTGTTCGGAATGGGAAGAGGTGTTCATACTTATGCCATAACCACCTTTGTTATATCTAAGAGAAATATTTATTGATTCTTCCAACGATAACGACGCGTATATCCACCTTCGGTTTCAAATACTCGATTGTCATCTTGTAGAACGCCTTTCAATATTTTACCTGCGTCTTTAGCAGCTTGATCAAAGGCATATTCATAGCTATACCCCGCATTTATATGACGGAAATACAAGACACCTAATGGATAGTGCTCCCAATAATAATTATCTCCTCCAATGAAATCTCTGGCACAAAACCATTCGTTCTTACGAGTAATACACCAAGAATAAACAGCTCCTTGCAGGAATGCTCTTATTTTTTGCATATCAATATCCGCAAGTCCATGTACCGTTCGTATCGTTATGTTGTCCCCTATAAGCATAATATCTTTAATAATGAAAAAACATTGCAAAGATACACAATTATAGCGAGGATAACAATTTATTATTTAACAAAACTTCCTGAAAATCAACAAATCCATTATATTTCATATTTGCTAAGGAAGAAAGAGCAAGGCAAACTCTACCTTTTTTCGATTGACCAATCCACTCAAAACTTTTCCCTCATACCTGCAGAACGAGACATACTCCCAATAAAAATTAATGTTTCCAGCCTCTATTTTTCGCAGTAGTCGGCTTTTAGGATGCTTGCCATACCCAAGCAATCTCCCCACACCCACATTATAGGCAAGCAAGGTAAGCAGCAGGGCATCCTTGCCATATCCCTTTGAAGTGTTCAAAGCATTTCCAAAGGTCGGCACGGAGCAGCGAGTCCGCCTGCCGTTCCGTCATATCTGTCGTAAAGTGCTCGTTTGGTTGCAGCTGATGTCCATCCCAATGTATGGATAATCCTTCCAGCCGTGCAAACCTTCAAAGTATTTTTTCGCTGTCGCTCAACAACTCGTCACTACGACAACCGCACGCACGAGAGGTGGTAAGTCTGCCAATCGCACCCTGCGTTGGGCAAGGTTAGGCTGACAGAATAGGTAGAATACACAAAGTAAAATGAAAGAATTTATCGTTCGCATCAATCACGTTCTTAATGGCGAGAAGATGCGGGCTTATCCTTACCAACTTCACGCTCGTTGTTGAAACTAAAGATCAGCTGCTGAACCTTACCAAAAACACTCCTCCAAATATACATCAATCGTCTGGCGGTCGGATGACAATGAGGTGTATACAAGCGGAACACATCCTTTGTCAGCGGATAGCGGTCGTTAGGCTTGGACACCGTACCATAATCATTTCCACCCAAAGCGGATATGCCACCATAGAGAAATATGTTCTTACCTTTATCGGAGAGAACAGGGCGCATATAGCCTACCTGCAAGAGAGCATTCTTGAGTTTTACGTTATAACTTCGGTACGGTATATTCTGCTGTTCATACTTTGCCATAACAAAGGTATGTTTCTCACGCCCTAGATAACGTGAAAATAATACTCCTATACCGAAATTGTCAGCTGCAAGGAACTTTTCACTCGAAGAAAGCGGACGGTCAGGTGTCAGGCCGTCACCATCATTGTTTTCCTGTGCTGTGGCTGTTGTTCCTACCATGCTCACATGCTCATCAACTTACAAACTCATAAACTCCTCATCTCAAAAGTTTAAATTCTTATCTTTTGTTTTACAATGTCGCTCAAATTTCTACTCCGTTCTAGCGGAAATATAGGTTGAAAAGTAGGTAAAAAGCTCCTTTTTCTAGCTTTTCACACCTTTCGTTTTGTCTGTTTTTAGGAAAAGAACCTGCATTTAGCACCATTTTGCCTTTCTAGATTGGATGCCATCTCGTATTTTTTTAACTCCAAATACCCACTTTTAGACCCTAAAAAACCACTTTTTAGCAGCTATTTTGCCCTTTTTAGTGATGCGTTTCATGGTTATAAAAGGTTTTGTTTATACAATTGCAGTGCATTTTTATGCTTTTCGCCTCGCATTTAGCACCATTTTACACTGCGCTTTGCACCATTTTACCTTGCATTTAGCACCAAAACGCACTGCATTTTGCATCAAAACGCACTGCGTTTAGCAGCATATTGCACTGCGTTTTGCATCAAAACGCACTTCATTTTGCTGCTAATCGTCCCAAAACGGGTGTTAGTGACGGTCGGTTTAAATAAAAATACATTTTACCTGCATGTACAACTACCCCCTTTTGATGCCAAAACAAACCTCCGCGAGAATCGATTTTTTGCGACAAGGTGAGCGGTTGGTGGACGAAAAGGGTACTTATAATGTTAAGATTCTTGCGGAAAAGCTTACAAAAACTGATGCGTAGACGAGTTTGTTAGTTACGGATTTAAAAAAATTATGGGTCTGTCACGCGGAAACTGACAGGCTTGAAAAACTCACAAACTCAACAACTCATGAACTCAACAACTCATAAACTCACGAACTCAACAACTCATAAACTCAACAACTCGCAAACTCACGAACTCACGACCTTATGAGCTCACACCCTCACAAACTGCTTGTGGTGGCTTGCCCATTAGTGAAATGTTCACCAATACGCCAACCACCACAAACATTATTAACCTTTGGAACAATACCCATTGTGGTTATTAGATGAGGATTGGAACCTTCTTCATTAGGTTTCCAAAATGGTCTAGCCCTCAATCGTCGTGCTTAACGGTCACTCGTCCCGAATAGTTTCCTGCCTCGACATTTCCACTTTTCACCTGTCGTACACGGTAAGATAGCGAGATATGGTCGCCGTCGTATCTGTATATGTCGACATAGCTTCCTTCGGCAAGCACTTGTTCCCAGCCTTTGGCTTCTACAACCTCTCCGTCGAATTCCCATTTGCCTCTTTGCGACAAGTCCAAACGTATGCCTATTGCCGCCTTGGGACAAGTTATGGATACGTCTATATCGTCTACATTCGACTTTAGTTTAATCTTGATACGCTCACCCTTATCCTCAATCTTGGCGCGTGTAATGGCGTAAGCCCTTGATTGAACAAACATTGTGTTGGGTGGTAAGTTGTCAACTGCCTCATCTTTTTTGCTACAACTCGAAAATAAAGCGGCAATGGCCACGAAGGCAATGGCCAATAAAGGTAAAATCTTAATTTTTTTCATGATCTTAAATTATATGTTCTTTTATGTTTAAAAGTGCGTTTTGCCTTTCCACTTCGCTCAAAGCTCCGTGTTGGCGATTTCCAATTCTCGCCATGACAATGTCCGAGCAAGCTCGACGTTGTTCATTTGGCTTAACGAAAACGTTTGTTTGCAAAGATAGGCAAAAGGTATGTACGGCTAGCTACGCATCACTCACTTATAAATAATACTATACTTTTTTAACTGATTTTATCGCATCAAGGTGTTTGTGAACACCCCATTAAACAACTGTAATAGGCAACCATACGAGAAAGAAATGTATCTGAAACTCCGAAAAAGGGGACTAACGCTTGCCGTTGTCGAAGATATTTTATAAGTTTGCAGGACAAAAAGAGCTATGCCGAACCAAGGCAGGCCTTGATGTGTTACACGCAGGCGGCGCACAAAACAGGCCACCAACAACTAAACACAGAAGAATTATGAGTAGACAAAAAAGGTATTTACTACAAGAGAGCGACTTGCCCAAGCAGTGGTATAACATACAGGCCGACATGCCCAACAAGCCTTTGCCACCACTTAACCCTGCAACGAAGCAACCAGTAAGCGTAGACGACCTTGCCCGCATCTTCTGTAAGGCTTGCGCTGAACAGGAGTTGGACACGAAGAACGCGTGGATTGACATCCCCGAAGAGGTTCAGGACAAGTATAAATACTACCGCTCCACGCCTCTTGTACGCGCCTATGCCTTAGAAAAGGCACTAGGTACGCCTGCGCACATCTACTTTAAGAACGAGAGTGTTAACCCATTGGGCTCGCATAAGGTGAACTCGGCCTTGCCCCAATGCTACTATTGCAAGGAAGAGGGCGTTACAAACGTTACCACCGAGACGGGCGCAGGACAGTGGGGAGCTGCACTAAGCTATGCGGCCAGCGTGTACGGACTGGCGGCTGCCGTTTACCAAGTAAAGATTTCGATGCAACAAAAGCCCTATCGTTCATCGGTTATGCGCACGTTTGGCGCAGCTGTAACGGGCTCTCCATCAATGTCTACTAGGGCCGGCAAAGACATTATCACGCGCGACCCGCTACATCAAGGGTCGCTTGGTACGGCTATCAGCGAGGCCGTGGAGTTGGCTACCACCACACCCAACTGCAAATACACGCTCGGTTCGGTGCTCAACCATGTTACATTGCACCAAACTATCATCGGGCTTGAAGCCGAAAAGCAAATGGCTATGGCCGAAGAATACCCCGATGTGGTGATTGGTTGCTTTGGTGGCGGCAGCAACTTTGGCGGTTTGGCCTTTCCCTTTATGCGCCATAACATCTTAAATGGGAAGAAAACGGAGTTTGTTGCAGCCGAACCAGACAGTTGTCCCAAGCTAACGCGCGGTAAGTTTAAGTACGACTTTGGCGATGAGGCTGGCTATACGCCTTTGTTGCCGATGTTTACGCTGGGTCATGATTTTAAACCTGCCAACATTCATGCCGGCGGTCTGCGCTACCACGGCGCAGGTGTAATTGTGTCGCAATTGCTTAAAGATAGGCTGATGCGGGGCGAAGACATCCCCCAACTGGAAACGTTTGAGGCGGGAACGTTGTTTGCTCGCACGGAGGGTATCATCCCTGCACCTGAAAGTAACCACGCTATCGCTGCCGTTATACGCGAAGCAAAACGATGCAAGCAAACTGGCGAAGAGAAGGTTATACTCTTTGCACTATCGGGACACGGCCTGATGGACATGACCGCATACGACCAATACCTCAATGGCGACTTGCTTAACTATTCGCTTTCGGAAGAAAGCATTGCGCAAAGCCTTAAAGCGGTTCCCGAGGTTTAATGATACACTAAATAGGACTTGTGGGCGCGCGAGATACCCACCCCTAACCACGGGGTTACGTAACTTGCTTGCTTAACAAGTCCTTCTTTATGTTGAAAAGTTGACGAGTTGATGAGTTGACGAGATAACTTGTTAATGAGTTAAGGGCGTTTGTAAGTTCACAAACTTTTCCATGTCAACTTGCATTGTTGGCAGATATAACCAACGTGTAGCAGGATAAATGGGATAAAACAAACGCTTGGCTTGGAAATTTAGCTGCCTAAGCCAAGCGTTCGTGCAGGTTACTTACTTGCCCGATGTAAGTATTTGGTCGAGTTTTTCGAGCAAAATAAATGGATTTTTCTTAAAAGTCTTCAAGTCGAACTCCTTGCTGTCGATGTATTCCACCATTTGTGGGAAACGTTCGAACATGCGTTTCAAGTCGGCCTGCTTGCCTACCACCGTTCCACCCATCGGTACATGGTAGGTAACGGCAATGTTATCGCCATCAACGGAATAGCTGAAAGGCAAAGAGCGTTCGGTAAAACTACTTCTAACACCGGTTATAACGCGAGTAGTAGCTGTAGATATGTAACCCGTAACCTTCTTTCCCTCGTACATAACCAACCAAAAATACCGCTTTGGCGAGGGGCTCATGCTCTTGGGCATAGTGAAAGATTTTACGGCATGCAGCGACTTATACACCAAGCTTTCGCCACTTGCCTCATCGGTAAGTTTCATTTCTTTGACGTCGTCGGCATTGTAGTTGGTGCCGTCTTTGCTTTCGGCCGAAGATGCAACAACAACATCGGTGGCGTTTTTAACCATGTTTGGCCCATAAGATGCGCTCTTTTCTTTCACCAACCAGCCTTCTACCTTCTTGCCGTCGTTTAGAATTAGTTCGCATTTAATGTTGCTCGACTTCTTTGCAGATACGCTGAACGCACACAAAAATGTAAGTAGTAACGAAAGTAACAAACTCTTTTTCATACGTTTGATTGTTTTTTAATGGATTAAACAGATAGTTGTTAACACCGCAAAGATAGTCAAAAGTACAGAAATGAGAAAGAGAATGGGCTGCTTTTTGCTTGTTATTTCACCACTTGCACAATAAGATAGCCCACATATATAATATATATGGATGAGAGAAGGGCGCCTTCGAGTCGTGTGATGGTGTACTTCGTGAACGAGAACAGCCACAACAACATCATCGAACCAAAAAGCACGGAGAGGTCTACAAGGCCTATTCCTTGTATGTTCATGGGCGAGATAACGCCTGTTACGCCCAAGATAAGCAAGATGTTAAATACGTTTGAGCCCAACACATTGCCAATGGCGATGCCGCTATTGCCCTTACGGGCAGCCACGGCACTAGTGGCTAGTTCTGGAAGTGACGTTCCGCCGGCCACAATGGTCAGTCCGATAACGGCGTCGCTAATGCCTATGGCCTGGGCCACAGTGGTTGCACCGTCTACAAAGAGGTTGCTGCCAAACACCAAACAGGCCAAACCAACAAGCAACCAAGCGGTTGCCACGAGGGGTTTCATGGGTTTCTTCGTTTCTGTCTGCGCACCGTCATCGGGTTTTGCCGTAGTAAGGGTGATGCCCATGAAGAAAACAAATAAGATGAGTAGAAAGCCGGCGTCTACGCGGCCGATGTTGCCGTCGAGACAAAGTAGAAAGAGTGCACCCGAAGCCAACACTGCAAAGGGAATGTCTTTACGCACGGTGGTTTTCAATATGGTCATCGGTGCAAGCATGGCTGCCACACCCACGATGAGCAAACTATTGAAAACGTTGCTGCCAACGATGTTGCCCACAGCCAAGTCGGGCGTGCCTTTCAATGCCGAAACAAGGCTCACGCAAAACTCCGGCATGGATGTACCCATTGCCACAACGGTGAGTCCAATTACCAATTGCGACACTTTCATGCGCTCGGCCAAGCCTACCGCTCCTTCTGTAAGTCTGTCGGCTCCCCATAAAACCAGGACGATACCTATTAGTACAAAGAGCACGTTTAACCAAATGTTATCGGTAAAGCCGCCCAGAGCGGCATAAAATAGTTGGGGCATGGTGGGGTGGGAGTATTAAGAGTGTGGGTGGATGAATGTTTGAGTGGGTGAGTTTGTTTATAAATGGACGAAAGAGTAGGCTTGTGAGTGGGTAAGTTTATAAGATGCCATTCACCAACTTACCCACTCACAAGGCTAACAAACTCGCTTTGCCTTATTCGGCAGCAGCTTGTTCAGCGGTTTGTTCTTCTCCGTTCTTAGGTTTTAGGGCCTCTTCAAAATTGGTAATGCCGTTCTTTACCAAGATGTCGTACCATTGAATAAGTTTGCGGATGTCGCTGTCGTGCACGCGATCGCGGTCGAATGCAGGCAGAACTTCGCCGAAATAGTCGCGCAGTTCTTGGCTTGTGGCCTTCTTATAGTTAAGCGAACAGGCTTTTAGTTGTTCTTTTTCACCTAAGTTTTTAAGTACTTGCCACAAGGGAACGTCCTCTGAGTCGGTGTACATGGCGATGTCGCTAAGACTTGTAACGCGATCTGTTGCGAAGGCGGGCATACGCTTATGGGTTTCGTCGATGGCCTCGACGATGAGCGAAGCCTTACCGCTAGACACGAGCTTGTATAGCCCAGGCTTTCCTGAGATAGAAAGAATTGTCTGTAACATGTTGTTTTTCTGTTTATGTTTTTGTTAGTTGTATGAATAACTCGTTTAGTTGTTGGTCAACGTCTTTCACGCCGTCGTTAACTATTTCGAAGTGGCTCATGGCCCTAACGCGCTGCTGTGGCCATTGGCATTCTATCCATTCCAGTGCTTTAGCGCGGTGGAGTGCATCGCGTTGCATCACTCGTTGTATGCGCACTTCAAGCGGAGCGGTAACACACACCACCTTGTCTACCTTCACCCTTGCATCGAACCCGCTTTCAAAGAAGATGGCACTTTCGAGCCATTGGTTGCCCGATTGTTCGAAATCGCGTGCAACGGCTGGGTGAACAAGGGCGTTGATGCGTTGCTTGTTCTCGTCGGAGGCAAGCAGATAGGCCGCCAACACCTGTTTTTGCAAACATCCGTCGGCATATAGATGGTCGCCCACAAGCTGTCGCAAGCTCTCCATCAGTGGCTCCGAACTTCGCAAAAGGCGTTTGGCCGATGCGTCGCAATCGAACACTTCGATGCCACGAGCGCGCAAACGCTGTGCAACGAACGATTTTCCGCTGCCGATGCCGCCCGTTAGGGCGATGCGCAGGTGGGGCGATGGGTGCTGAAAATCCATGAATTTCTCTACTTCTGTTCGATGAGATAGTCCACTTGATTGATTTCCAAACGCACTTTACGCACTCCCGGAGGTGCTTTTCGCAAGTACAATGTGCACTTGTCGGCAGGGTGTTCCACTAGTTCGGCGTAGTTGGCAGCCACCTTAAAAGCGTCGGCGGTGATAGACCGCACACGGCTAACGCCCACGATGAAATGCACTTTCACTTTCGAAGGGAAGGTGCGCAACACCTTGTCGGGCGGCAAGCTTTCGGCCGAAATGGGTACTTCGACGCTTTCTTCGGTAAGCACATCGGGGTAAAGGGCCAGTCTAACCACAGACGGAACCATCTTTACGCCCTCGATACGGTGCAATTCAACGGTTTCGACGATGGTGTCCGAGAAGTTCGTGATGTTCAATTCCTCTGTACGCACTTCTTTTATGCTGTCTAATGCCTTATTGTTGGCATACACCGTGACGAACTGTGGAAAGAACTTGTAGTCGGCCAAATAACGTTGGTCGCCAGGCTTGATGGTTCCTGCTATGCGAATAGGAACGCGCTTGCTTTGGCCATAGTTGAAGAAGAACTCCAACCGCTCTGGCTTTACCGCCACTATCTTGGTTGAACCCGACAGCTGTGTATAGAGTTGTTTCTGTATGTCGGCGGCAGGTATCACGCCCTTTCCGCGCGACTTGTTGGCGTAATTGGCGAAGTTAAGCACAATGGGGCGTAGCCGTTCGGTATAGAGATAGCCCATGATGGCAAATCCCTTGTCTCTTAAAGTCACGCGCACCACGTCTTCATCGTTAGAGGTTATCACCACATCCTTAGGCAAGTTGGCCATGTGAACAGGCACGATGAAGTCTTTCTCGTAGGTTTCGTTAAGGGCGGTGAGCAACCAAAATCCCCCACTAAGCGCGAGAAAAAACAAAAAAATCAGAAACTCCTTGTTCACTGCACTGAACACGAAGCTCCTGACTATTGATAAGATCTTTAAGAGCCGAAGCTGTTTCATTGCTTAATTCTTGGTGTCTACAGACTGCAACGAGGCTGGGTCGGCAAACACGTAGTTACGGTCTACGGTAACAACCACGCCGCGAGCTATTTCCAACTCCACCGTGTTGTTCTCTATGTTGATGCGTTTCACGTCTCCATATACACCACCGCTAGTTACAACACGTGTGCCTTCTTGCAGTGCGTTTTGGAAGTTGCGTATGGCCTTTTGTTTTTTTTGTTGTGGCCTAATCATGAAGAAATACATGATGGCGAAGATAGCCACCATCATCAAGATGGGCGCGGCAGAGTTGCCGGCAGCTGCTTGTGCAGCCAATACTGTTGTTGAAATCATATTTTAATTGTTGTTTTGTCTTTGTTAATGCGCTAAGCAGAGGCCACCTCGTTTAGGCCTCACCAGCGATATTGTCGGGTTCAAAGGGCTGTTGCAGGTCGTTGGTGTCGGCAACAACGTCCGAAACGGGTTCCATTGGCGCGTCCTTTTCGGCATCATCAGGCCCTTCTTGTTGCTCAACGGGCTGCTGCGCATGCTTTTGTTCGCCGTTCTTACGTCCATTGTCGAATTGTCTGCGTGGGCGTGGTTCGGGCATTGCCTTCATCATCTGTCCGTGTGCAACCAGTCCGCGGGCAATTGTGTCGAGCATGCCGTTGATGTAACCTCCGCTTCGGTGCGTGCTGTAAAGCTTGGCCAGCTCCACATACTCGTTAATTGTTACGCTTACGGGTATGTTGGGGAAGGTAAGCATCTCGGCAATGGCAATCTGCATGATAACAACGTCCATGTAAGCCAGTCGCGAAAAGTCCCAATTTCGCGAGTTCTCACTCATGTATCGCTGATATTGTTCGCCATTAAGAATGGTCGACCTGAATAGTTTTCGGGCGAAGTCCTTGTCTTCCTCGTCCTTATATTCGGGCAGCAGCTCTTGTTTGGCTTTGTTGGCTGGGTCGAAACGTTTGATGGTTTTCAGCACAAAGGTGTCTACAATTTCTTTGTCGTCGTTCCAATACAAGCTTTTCTCTTCGAGCAGTGCGTCAAGGTCCACATTGTTTTGCACCAGTTGCTTATACAACTTGCGCCACAATTCGCGGTCTTCCTCATAGTCGTCGTTACCGCTTTCCATGTATTCGCGGTAGGTTTCCGACCGTTCTATTTGGTTGCATAGCTTTCTTACCGACTCGATGTCGTCTTCCCAACGCTGTTTCAACGTCTCCATGAAGTCGTTGAGTTGCTTGTTCTCTTCCAATTGCGTAGCAAACTTATTGTACGCGAACTTTGTCGAGGGCACCTCTGTGCCTTCGCGCTGCGCTTGTTGCGTCGCGATGTCTACACGATGTCTCTCTTCACGTGTGATTGCCACTATCAACGCCAGCAGGTAATTGTATAGGTCGTATGCCTTTGAAAGACTGAACAGCAGTTCTTTCTCGGCATTATCCATATTTCTATTACCGTTTTGGTAGTATGCATAGGTTAACTGGACAATCTTTATACGTATTAATTCCCTATTTATCATCGTTCCTGTTTTTCTTTATAATATTGTTATGCAAAATTAGGAACTTTCCCACGATTATGCAAGTGTAAAGGGCTTTTTCTACTTTTTTTAATAGCTGACATGTATGCCTTACGAAAACCAGAACAACTTTGTTAACATCTAAATAACGAACGCTTTATCTAACCCCTCACGGCCACTCCGATGCAAATTTTCAGAAAAACAGCCTTTGACAAAATCTAATTGTCATCGGGAAATGCACTTAAAAGTTGTGCTTTTTGGCAGGGATTTACCAACTTCTCTGCGGCTAAATCGAAGTTTCTGAGTTCGTAAATTCATTGGTTTGTGTGCGTTTATCCACATCCCAGCAACATCAACGACCGCGGTCAGCCCTTGTTCATCGACCATAAAAGCCAAAAAATGCAATGGAGGTGTTTTTTAGAACCTGCCAATAGAGAAGGATAATTGTTTTTTACAGTTTAAACTACTTGATTATGGAAAGTTGTTCGTACACCTCATTTTGCCATAAATCTGCCAGCACTATGGCGTTTTGTAGTGCCGCAAGAGGCCCTTGTGCATACACTACAAGATACTTTGTAGCGTCTGTACAAGATGTTTGTAGTGTCAGTACAAGACGCTTGTAGCACCAGTACAAGACGCTTGTAGCACCAGTACAAGACGCTTGTAGCGCCAGTACAAGATGCTTTGTAGCGTCTGTACAAAATGCTTAATTAATTCCTAAACCAATTCTTTTTGATTATAAATGCCATTGTGTGGTTAATAACTAACCTCGATAGAGGCAGGGAATATTCTATAAGGGTCGAAGTATTCCATGCAGCTGTTAACCATATCTTGTAAGGTGGGCTTGATGTTTCCGTGATAAAGCTGCTTGCCGTTTACGATAAGTGTTACCGGCTTGCTCATGTCTACAAGCTGCTCGTTAAGGTAAATGCGCAGTTTGCCACCCTTAGATTGCTGATAACGGCGGTTGAACTTCATTTCAATGCCCCATCGCTGATCTCGCTCAACCGTGGTGTATTCCACGTCGTTGATGTTCATCGTAATGACATTGTCCTTAATCGTCATTTCATAATAGGTGCGTTGCTCCGATGGTTGCACTAGAACCTGCAAGTTGTAGAACCCCGAACGACGACGGCCGTCCATCTCAAAGTCTTCCCAAAGAACGGTTTTGGGATATGGGTTTCGGACGAAATTTTTAAGCCACGGGGTGGTTAGGCTGTAGTTGATTCTGTGCTGCATCCTTTCAAGCAGGTTGATGCGATGCTGAAAGAGCGGGCGATTGTCGGCCGAAAGTGGGCGTGCCTGTTGTGCAGAATCGAAAGCCTCTTGCGTGTAGCGCGTCAGTATGTTGCGGTAGAAACCATCGTCTTCGGCTCCCGTAAGGAACGAAAAGCCAATGTTGGCGCAATTTTCCACAGGTGCGTTCTTCAAAGGTTCGCCACCTGCCATCGGTCCGGCCGCTGCCCAATAGTCTGCATAGAACGAAGCCAGCCGTTGACTGCCATAACCTCCTTCGGATATGCCGAACACGTAAAGGCGATTGGCGTCGACGTTTCCGTCAACAAGTGCTTGCCGTATAAGCTTTTCCCAAGCAAACTGCTTAGCTAGTTGCCACCAACGATAATAGTTGCCTTCGTTGGGTATTTGGGGAATGAAATAAAGCGAAGGGGCGTCTTGAAACGAGTTTCCTAGCATCAGCCCAGTTTGCCATTCTTGTTTTTTAGCTCCCGAACCATGTAGGTATAAGAAAAGTGGAAACTGCCCATTGGCCTGTCCTTTTGCGCCATAGTAGTAGGGCATAACGGCGTTTGGTTCTAATGTTTGTGGCAGGTTCCACGACCCCTGGCCGCCATTTTGTAGACTTTGGGGCTTGATGAGTTTCTCTTCCTGTAACTCGCGATTGGCCTCGCACCACGCAGCCCACACCATCTTCTCGCTGCTAGCAACGTCTTTATCTTTCAGTTGCTGCTGAATGTCGGTAGAATAGTTTGCGTTGCGCGCAAAGTCTGCTTTGCTGTTCTGCTCTGCGTTGAGTTTTGTTTTTAGAGCTTGTACGAAATATTGCTTAACCTTATCTTGATGGTTTTTTACCATCTCCTGTTGGTTTTTTACCATCTCTTGATGGTTTTGCGATTGGTCGCGTGCGCAGCTCATTGTTGCAGACATCGTGAGGGCTGCCGCCATGCTTGCAGCAAGTTTGTTAACGTGTATCATAATCTGTAGTTTCGAGTTTTACAATTCAGCGTATTTTTTTGATTTGGGTTGATTGCTTAACCCGCTTATCCCTGCGAACAAGTAGGTTTGGTTATGCTTTAAAGCTATTTACGGATGTCGACAGCTTTTGCGGGCAAAGGTAAGCATTTCTAAATAATTGTGCAAGCGTAATTGACTTATAATCTCGTTTCCCCCTTTCGTAGGGTCAACCAGCAAGTTCAAAAATATAATATCCTTTTCTAGAACTTGCATTTTGGTGTTCTAGAAATGAGCGTTTGTCTTGTTTTTGGTAAGAATTTTAACATTGTGAGTACCTTTTTTGTCCACCAATCGCCCACCTTGCCGCAAAAAATCGATTCTCGCGAAGGTTGGTTTTGATGCAAAAAGGGGGTAGCCTGCGCATGCGGCAAAATGAATATTTATTTCAAGAAACCGTCGTTTGCGCCATTTTGGGGGCTATTTGCTGCAAAATATAGTGCATTTTGGTGCTAAACGTAGTGCGTTTTGGTGCAAAATGAAGTGCGTTTTGGTGCAAAACGCAAGGTGTTTTGGTGCAAAACGCAAGGCAAAATGCTGCTAAATGCTGGCCGAAAAGCATAAATATCCACCCCAATGGTATAAACAAAACCCTTTTGAGCCATGTAACACATCACTAAAAAGGGCAAAATAGCTGCTAAAAAGTGGGGTTTTAGGAGCTAAAAGTGGGAAATTGGAGTTGAAAAAAATCGAGTTGGCAACCAAACTAGAAAGGCAAAATGGTGCAAAATGCAGGTTCTGTTCCTAAAAACAGACAAAACGCAAGGAGTGAATGGTTAGAAACAGTGGCTATTTAGTTATATTTTAACCTTAATTTTCGCTAGAACGAAGTGAAAATTTGAGGTGATTTGTAAAATAAAGAATAACGATTTAAGGTTTTGAGTTGGTGAGTTTGTAAGTTGATGTAATTGGGATTTGTTGGGCTTTCGTGAGTTTATAAGCCAGTGCATTGATTTGTCCTGCACTTTGTATATGCGAGGAATGTTTATCTTGTGTTGGTATAACGAAGATAACAAACTCCTCTCAATTATAGGAATATTAGAAGTAAAGACGGCTTAGACTTCTGTTTATAAGTTTGCAAGCCAATCAGTTTATGAGTTATATTCGTACGCGAGTTAGAAAAGATAACTTTCATGTTGAGGGAAACAAGGAAGTTATTAGTGCTGTTGCGCCTGTTGCTGCTTTACATTGGGTACGTTGCAAACGGACAACCAGTATGCTTTAAACCCTAATAGGTCATTCAAGATTCTACTTTCATTATCTCAGAGATATTGACTGAATGTGTGCTAATGGCCAACAAACTGTTCGGATTTTGCTAGTAACAGCGGGAACATTCGTAGCACTTTGCTTTTGAAAATCTCAATGACAGATTAGGGTAAATAGCTATTGCAAGGGGTGCTAGCCCTATATAGATATCAAGTGTGGAGTTCTTTGTTATCTCGACCTTATGTATTAATGAATTTGTTCTGCTATCTCTTTCAGCTTGTTGTATGTCTCAGTAAGTACTTTTATTATCTCCTCGGTATTGCTTCCGTCAATAATTGGAAGATGCAAGTACACTCGGTCATTGTCATTCTCATCCAAGAAGACGCGTTCTGGGAACGTTTCCAAGACTTTTTCTTTGTAGGGAGCCCAATGTTTCTTTTGCCATGTGGTTATATAGATGTGAAATTCTCCGCAAGGCCCATTTACATTTGCCAGATAATTAGATTCTATACCTATGCGGTTGGTTTCATCATTAAAGGATATTCCTAAATCCCATCCTTCCCATGCCCACCATGTTGCTCCTGTCCTTTCGTTTATAGACTCTTGTAAAGAAGCAATATGTTCTTTATGACATGAGAGGATGTTGTTTTGGAACTGCTTATACTCATTAACAAGGTGTTCAACTCTTTCCTTGTTCTGTATAAAGAAATCAAATACTCTTTTGTTGTTTACGCTACTCATATTTTCTATTGTTTTCATAAAATCAAGCATATAGGTAAGATATCTCTGGTCTGATGACATCATATAGTTGCCTAACTCTTTATTAACCTCTGCAAATAAATCCTTGTATAGAACAGAATGGAAACCATTTTCTTCCATTAGCCTTTTATTCTCGCGGTCTAACAGAGGAAAAACGGATAAAACAAGCAGTATCTTATGTTTCTTATCAGAGTAAGTATTATGTATGTGCTTAGCATATATGTCCAGCGGATTATATAACTTGGCAGTTGTTTTGTTTTCTATCGCGATAACAAACTCCTCTGATTTAATAACAAGATCTATTTTCTTACTTTCAGCATATTCCTCTGTTACACATTCAACCTTGTTATAGAATGGTAGTTTTTCTTTTTGCGTTGAAACCCGCCATAATGCTGATAGCCATAAACTACGTAGCCCATGTTCTGCAGAAGGATTAAGATAGAATTGCAAGATTCTACTGCATACTTCTTCAAAGCGAGTGTTTGGATATTTGCAAATCTCCATAAAGGTAGGACGTTTGTCTTGTTTGGGTAATTGCTCGAATTTACATAGTAAATCAATGTACGTTTTTTCTTCTTCGGTATTCATGTTGTTATGGTTTTGTGAGTTTGTTTTATTAGCGAACTATTATGATTGATTGGCAAACATTGAAGTTCTCTTAGCTTTTAGGTTGATACGGGGTGTCATTCGCTTGCCCAATGAAAGGGTAGGGCGTTGTGTTAGCAGGATAATACCGCGTATAACCTAAAAGCCAAGGGGGGATAACCGATAGCGTAGCCGTATTTAGTGGTCAAATTGTATAGGAACACACCTTAAAGCATGCGCCTATTGATTTTGGATGCAAGGCCACGGAGCCACGAACGTTACGGCCGCACTTGGGTATAGGCGTACTGAACGTCTTCAACGGTAAGCGTGCTGAGCTGCGATTTGGAGGGCGACTTAATTTTTGCCAAGCGATTGGCTTGGTTGGATACGGCTTGCTCGAACAGGTTACGGGCATAGCGGGCGTTACCAAAGTTCTTGTTCTTCTCGGCCACCGTCTTTTCCAAGTTCTTTTTCAGTTGTCCTTCGGCCTCGCGATCTAGCTTGTAGTTGTATTTGTCGGCTCGCTTTACGAATATCTTAAATAGGTCGTCGGCCGAATAGTCGGGGAATTTGATGTAACGCGTAAAGCGCGATTTCAGTCCGGGGTTGGTGTCGATAAACCTTTCCATCTCCTTATCATATCCAGCCACGATAACAACAAGTCGGTCGCGGTCGTCTTCCATTCGTTTGAGCAGCGTGGCAATGGCCTCTGCGCCATAGCCGCCGTTGTCGTTTTCTACAAGCGAATAGGCTTCGTCGATAAACAGCACGCCATCTAGCGCCGAGTCTACCAGGGCATTGGTTTTAATGGCCGTTTGTCCTTCGTATTTTGCAATAAGTCCCGAGCGGTCTGTCTCCACAAACTGTCCTTTCTTCACAACGCCAAGGTCTTTGTATATGCGGGCAATAATTCTCGCCACCGTGGTTTTACCCGTTCCGGGGTTTCCAGTGAACACGCAATGGTAGGTAAGGCTTGTGTTTTTCATGCCTTGCTTTTCGCGTTGCTTTTGTACTTTGACGGTATTGCTTAGCGATAACACCTCGGCTTTAACGGATTCGAGGCCAATGAGCGAGTTTAGCTCCTCGTATGGGTCTCCTTCCATTGGTGCCGACACGGTGACTGAGTCGTTCTTGCCCTCGCTTGTCTGTTTCTCTTGCGACTCGTTCATCTCTGTTTTTGCCTTGCCGTTTTCGTCGTCGGGTAGGAAAATGGTTAGCAGTGCGCAGGCGATGAAGAAACCAATGATAACAGAACCAATTACAATAGTTTTCTGATTCTTTGGGTTTGAGTTCATAAATTATCTGATTTTAATGTTAATGATTAATGTGTAAACAATTAAAGGTAAAAGGTAGCAGAGCAAGTCTAGCCAGTCGAATGTGCCTGGAATGATGCCTGGCAGTTGCAATAGCTCTGACGATGCGCCTATCAATGGGATGGCAGAAGCCCAAAGCCACCTTTGTTTTTTGCCCGATTTACAGAACACGGCATTGGTGATGATGATGTAAGCCGTGGCCCAAAGGGCGTCGGGCAGGCAGTATTTGATGAAGTAAGGTACGCTGGTTTGTGCCGTGTCGTGACGAATTTGGTTGACGAATGCCCCCATTCCTAACCGCTCTGCTACGCTGAATCCCAGCAGATTTCTACTTCTGAACAGCGCGTATATGGCCATTCCAGCAAATAGGCATAGTGTTGCAGCGATAGACTTTATCTTCATTTGCTGCAAAGATAGTGTTTTTTTGCAAAAGTAATAGCATGCGATGATGATTTTGTTTAAGGTTTCGTGTCATTTTTTAAGTTCTCATGGCAACCTGATGTTTCATGGTTTCTTTTGGTTGTTCGTTTGCTGTTAAGGCTTAATATGGGGCATTAGGAGTTTTGGCAAGGCCGTTCTTAACCACAAAAAGGCGTGCATGGTAAAGTTCTCGTTGTGGCCAATAATGCGCTTTAAGGGCATAGCCTTAGTGCATTTCGTTCCACAATGGGCTCTTTACAAAGCACGCCTTGGGGTGTTATGGTTGTCGTGTTGAGGCGAAGTGGCCTACATCACGCCCTTTTCGCGCAGTTTCAATTGCCAGTTCCAAGCCGAACGCAAGGTGTCTTCGAGGTTGGCCTCGGCCTTCCAGCCAAGTACGTTGTTGGCCTTGTCGGGGTTGGCCCACACCTTTTCGATGTCGCCTTCGCGCCGTGGGGCATAGCTCCAATTAACCTTTACGCCCGTGGCCTTTTCAAATTTGTCTACCACTTCGTATGTGCTGACGCCACGACCAGTACCCACGTTGAAGTATTCAATTGGCTCGGTGTCCATGTCTAGCACCCTTTGCATGGCCTTAACATGTGCCTTGGCAAGGTCTACCACGTAGATGTAGTCGCGAATGCAGGTACCATCGGGCGTGTCGTAGTCGTTTCCAAATATCTTCAACTCTTGCCTAATGCCCATCGCAGTTTGCGTAACGAAGGGGATAAGGTTGTTGGGAACGCCGTTGGGAAGTTCGCCAATGAGTGCCGATGGATGCGCGCCGATGGGGTTGAAGTAGCGAAGGATGACGCTCTTGATGGGTGCGCCGCTGTGAATGTAGTCGCGGATAATCTCTTCGTTAATCTGCTTGGTGTTGCCGTAAGGGCTGCAAGCCTCTTGGATGGGTGCGTCTTCGGTTACGGGAAGATGCTCTTTGGTGGGCTGACCATACACTGTGCAGCTTGAAGAGAAGATGAAACCCTTTACGCCATATACAGGCATCAGCTCTAATAGGTTGAGCAACGACACGGTGTTGTTGCGATAATAAAGCAGCGGTTTTTCAACACTTTCGCCCACAGCCTTGGATGCGGCGAAGTGGATGATGCCTTTGATGTCCTTGTACTTGGCAAACACGGCCTCCAAGGCTTGCTTGTCGCAGCAGTCTACCTTCTCAAAAGCAGGTCTGATGCCCGTAATTTGTTCGATGCCGTCTACAACTTCGGCATTAGAGTTCGACAAGTTGTCTACGATAACCACATCGTAGCCGGCTTGTTGCAACTCCACGGTGGTATGCGAACCGATAAATCCTGTTCCGCCTGTTACTAAAATTGTTTGTTTCATTGTGTTGGAGTTATATTTTTGTGTAATGTTTCAAGTTTATGAGTGGACTAGTTGACGAGTTGACAAGAAGACAAGTTAAACGAGTTAACAAGAACATGAGTTGACGAGATAACCAGTTGACGAGCTTAACAACTTTACAGGTTAACGAGCATCTGTACCACGTTGTTCTTAGTATTGCCGTTCGCCAAAGATGTTTGTTCCCACACGAACCATCGTACTCCCACATTGCAAGGCGATGGGGTAGTCGTGGCTCATGCCCCAACTACGTTCTTTAAAAGCTTCGTCGTGGGCGAAGTATTGGCTTTTAATCTCGTCGAAAAAGCGCCAAGCGGTGGTCATTTCGGCACGAATTTGCTCTTCTTCGTCAACGTTCGAGGCCATCGTCATCAGTCCGCAGATACGCACATGGCTTAGTTCGCGCCACTCGCCGCTGGCCAACAGCTCGCGACAGGCATCGAGTGAGAAACCGTATTTGGTCTCTTCTTGGGCAACATGCAGTTCAAGTAGCACGTCGATAACGCGGCCGCACTTCTCGGCCTGCTTGTTAATCTCTCGCAAAAGCTTCATGCTGTCCACCGCTTCAATCATGTCGATGTAGGGTGCGATGTACTTCACCTTATTGGTTTGCAGGTGTCCGATGAAGTGCCAGGCAATGTCTTTGGGCAGTTCTGCGGCTTTTCGGCTAAGCTCCTGTTCTTGACTTTCGCCGAAGATGCGTTGGCCTTGCTCGTAGGCGACCATCAGTTCTTCGTTGGGATGGAACTTACTCACCGCCACAAGTCGCACGTGGGGTGGCAAACTCTGCACCACGCGTTTCAAGTTTCCTGCCACATCGGTAGCCATTATTCTGTCTCCTTGTTGTTTTGGTTGTCCTCTTCGTATTCGGGTTTGTCGTTGGCGGCGGCTTTTTGCGTTATTGCCACATGCTCGTACACATCCATGATGAGCGTTTCGGTAACGCTGGCAATGTCGTATGTAATCATGGTGTTGCCCATAACGCTGTCGATATGCTTTACCGCACCTTGCAAGCTGGCTGCTTGCACCAGGTAGTTAACGTTCGAACGCTTTTCTTTTTCGGTCTTTTCGTCTAGCGTGATAAATTGCAGTTTGGCCTTATACCACTTGTCGTCGTTGTCGTTTTCGCTGAAAAACACCTCGTGATAAGGAGCGGGCTTGATGCCCGTAATCTTGAAGTCGCCAGCGATAAAGGCCGACATCTCTTCGATGATGGCGTTCTCTGCCTCGGTAAAGCTCAGTGCGTCTACCACGTATTGTTCGGTAATGGGTTTCAACGTGCCATCATCCATCGTCTTGTCGTACCTGATTTTGGTTTCAAACCAGTCTGCAGTTCTTTGTCTCATGCTATTTTTTGCTATTGTTTTTATTGGCAAAAGTAACAAATTAATCCGTAAGGCACAAAAAAAATGCGCCTTAATCAAATAAAACTTACGATGTAAGCATTGCTTTTCGATTAAATTAAATAACTTTGCATGTCACCATAAAACTAAATAATTATGCCTGAAATATCTGTTCGTGGATTGGAAATGCCCGAGTCGCCCATTAGAAAACTCGCTCCGTTGGCTGTTGCAGCAAAGGCCAGAGGAACAAAAGTTTATCATTTGAACATCGGACAACCCGACTTACCTACGCCGCAAGTGGGTCTCGACGCCTTGAAGAACATCGATCGCGCGGTACTTGAATACTCTCCCTCGCAGGGTTATCAGTCGTACCGGGAGAAACTCACCACTTATTATAATAAATATGGCATCGATGTAATACCCGACGACATCATCGTGACCACGGGCGGTTCCGAGGCCGTGTTCTTTGCTTTCATGGCCTGCCTGAACCCTGGCGATGAAATCATTATACCCGAACCGGCCTACGCCAACTACATGGCCTTCGCCATATCTGCCGGTGCAACCATCCGAACCATCACCACAACGATTGAAGAAGGCTTTGCGCTGCCCAAGGTAGAAAAGTTTGAAGAGCTGATAAACGAGCGCACAAAGGGCATCCTTATCTGCAATCCCAACAACCCCACAGGCTATCTTTACACGCGTAACGAGATGAACCAGATACGCGATTTGGTGAAAAAATACGATCTTTACCTGTTCTCCGACGAGGTATATCGCGAGTATATCTACACAGGTTCGCCCTACATCAGTGCCTGCCACCTGGAAGGAATAGAGAACAACGTGGTGCTTATCGACTCCGTTTCCAAACGTTATTCCGAGTGCGGGGTGCGTGTTGGCGCCCTTATCACGAAGAACGCCGAGGTGAGGGCGGCCGTGATGAAGTTCTGTCAGGCCCGACTTTCGCCGCCGTTGTTGGGGCAAATCGTGGCCGAAGCATCGCTCGATGCACCCGACGACTATTACCGTAGCGTGTACGAAGAATACGTTGAACGCCGAAAATGCCTTATTGATGGACTGAATAGCATACCCGGTGTGTTCTCGCCCATCCCTATGGGAGCCTTTTACACCGTGGCCAGACTGCCCGTTGACGATTGCGAGAAGTTCTGTCGCTGGTGTTTGGAAGAGTTTAGCTACGAAGGCGAAACGGTAATGATGGCTCCAGCCGCAGGCTTTTATACCACTCCAGGTGCTGGATACAACGAAGTGCGCATTGCCTATGTACTGAAACGAGATGACCTGAAACGTGCGTTGGTGATATTGCGCAAGGCTCTCGAAGTATATCCTGGACGTGTAGACACTTTAAAGGTGAAAGAGTGAAAAGGTGAAAAAATGGCTACGCCCATCAACCCATCAACTCGTTAATTCGTAAACTTATCAACTTGTGAACTTACCCTTCTTCCTTGCCAAGCGCATTTACACCAATAACACCGACAAAACGCGGGTAGACCGCCCAGCCATACGTATTGCTATTGCTGGCGTTGCCGTGGGTTTAGCGGTGATGTTGGTATCGGTGAGCGTTGTTTTCGGTTTCAAACATACCATTCGTAACAAGGTGGTTGGCTTTGGTAGCCACATACAAGTGGCCAACTTCATGACCCTTCAAGCATCCGAACAATACCCCATACAGATGGGCGACTCGATGTTGAAGGTGTTGCGAGCCATCCCCGGCGTGCGCCATGTTCAGCGTTTTGCCATGAAACAAGGCATACTTAAAACCAATAACGACTTTCTTGGCGTGGCTTTCAAGGGCATTGCGGCCGACTACGATACCATTTTCATTCATCAAAACCTCGTTGCGGGTGCCATTCCGCACTTCTCTGATAGTGTGGGGAAGCAACAAGTGGTGATTTCGCAGGCCATTGCCGACCAACTGAACCTTAAATTGGGCGACAAGGTGTTTGCCTACTTCATCGACAACACGGGTGTAAAGGCTAGGCGGTTCAGCGTTGCGGCCATCTACCAAACCAACCTTTCGCAATACGATAAGGTTACGTGTTTCATCGACTTATATACAGCGGTGAAACTAAACGCGTGGGAATCCGACCAAGCTAGCGGTGCTGAACTAACAGTCAACGATTTCGACCGACTTGACGACACGGCTGCGCGTGTGGTAAACAAGGTGAACCGCACGATTGACAGATATGGCGAAACCTATTCGTCGCAAACCATACAAGAGATGAACCCGCAGATATTCTCGTGGCTCGACTTGTTGGACCTTAACGTCTGGATTATTCTCGGACTGATGTTATCTGTTGCTGGTGTCACCATGATTTCGGGTTTACTCATCATTATTTTAGAGCGTACGGCCATGATAGGCATCCTTAAAGCCGTAGGTGCGCGCAATGTAACCATCCGCCGCACCTTTCTTTGGTTCGCGGTGTTTACCATTGGCAAGGGAATGCTTATCGGAAACCTCATCGGCATGGGGCTTATCGCCTTGCAACACTACACGGGATTGGTGAAGTTAAACCCCGCCACCTACTATGTTAGCACGGTTCCCGTAGAGTTTAACTTGCTTGTGTGGCTCTTACTCAACGTGGCCACGCTGCTCATCAGTGTCTTTGTGCTTATCGCGCCCAGTTATTTGGTGTCGAAAATAAATCCTGCAACGTCAATGAGATACGAATAAGGGAGGGTGAAAAGGTGAAAAGGTGAAAGGGTGAAAAGGTGAAAAGATGGCTAACGCCTTTCACTTTTAGTAGTTAAAGGAGTTATGGAGTTAAGCCAATAGCTCAGGAGTTATGGAGTTAAGGAGTAAAGCCAAATGTATAGATGGCGCAGCCATCTTTTCACCCTTTCACCCTTTCACCTTTTCACCCTTTCACCTTTAAAAGGCGCTAGCCATTTTTTCACCTTTTCACCTTTTCACCTTTTCACCTTTCCACCTTTACTCGTCGTCCATCGCATCCCAGAAGTCCCTATCGAGTTTCATTACTTTGAAAACCCTTTCTTCTTGCAGACCTAGTCCGCACTCGTACATGTATTCAGTGAGTTGCGTGCCGTTAATCAAGATGATAGTTGGCGAGCCATTAAGACTTTCAACATAGTCTATCGCACCTTTGGTAAAGTCGGAAGTGGTAATGAACACCCCCTTTTTAGATGGCGTTCCAGCAACTGCGCCCACGAAAGCCTGCACTTCGTTACGCCCAACATGGTTGTGTGCGGCATACCGTTTGGCTTGAATGGAAATATGATTAAAGCCAAGCACGTCTTCTTTAATGATGCCGTCGATACCTCCATCGTTAGAAAGCTTGGTAACGATGCCAGCATTTTTAATCTCACCGCCGTAGCCCATAGCCTGCAACAATTCAACAACCAGCCTTTCAAACGCTTGAGGCTTTTTGCTTAAAATCGTTGCTAGGATGTCTGCCTGTATCGACTGCTTGATGTTTTCGTACGATTCGTTCAGTTCTTCTTGTGGTGTTAGCTCCTCATTGGCTGCTAGCACAATGGCTTCTGTGGTCTTATCCTCTGCTGCCTTTTGGGGTTTGTTTACCGAATCGTTTATATACCTGTTTATCTCTTCCTCGTTGTGTGATGTAATCATCTCCTTACCTTTATGGCTGATTACGTAATCGCCCTTTTGTGGTCTTTCAACCAGTTTGGCAATGAAGAGGTAACTCAAAGCCCAAGATATGCGGTCGCGAAATATCTTCCCATTGCCAGAGGCATAACTAGCATTCACCTCTTCTTCGCTAAGATTGAAATGTTTTGCCAGTGGAGCTTGCAAATCTTTTGTCCGCATAATGCCACCTGCATATAACTCTTTAAGTATCTGTATGCGTATTTGTTGAAACGTTGGTATCATATAAACAGATTGTTGGTAAATAATTATGGATGCAAAAATAAGAAAATAAACGTAGTTGTGCAATATTTAAGTCGGCTAATCTGTTAGGTAGTAAGTAGTAAGTAGTAAGTAGTAAGTAGTAAGTAGTAAGATAGTAAGGTAGTAAGGTAGTAAGGTAGTAAGGTAGTAAGGTAGTAAGGTAGTAAGTAGTAAGTAGTAAGTAGTAAGGTAGTAAGTAGTAAGGTAGTAAGTAGTAAGGTTGTAAGTAGTAAGTGGTAAGTAGTAAGGTAGTAAGTGGTAAGTAGTAAGTGGTAAGTAGTGAGGTAGTAAGGTAGTAAGTGGTAAGTAGTAAGGTAGTAAGTGGTAAGGTAGTAAGTAGTAAGTAGTAAGGTAGTAAGTAGTAAGGTTGTAAGTAGTAAGTAGTAAGGTAGTAAGTAGTGAGGTAGTAAGTAGTACGGTAGTAAGGTAGTAAGTAGTAAGTAGTAAGTAGTAAGTAGTAAGGTAGTAAGGTAGTAAGTGGTAAGGTAGTAAGGTAGTAAGGTAGTAAGTGGTAAGTAGTAAGGTAGTAAGGTAGTAAGTAGTAAGTAGTAAGTAGTAAGTACTAAGTGCTTATGCCTTAAACTGCGACCAGTCGGAAAACATTCTATGCTATCTCTACAAGTTGAGAAGCGGCTGTCAGTGGCAGATTGCTTCTCGTTTCCATGATATCGTCTCCGTTGGGCATGAGCAGCATGCCCTGCAACCGCTCGTGCTGGCGGGCGTAAGCGTACGTGCTTTCCATCAAGTTGCCCGTATTCGTGTATGCAACATAAATAATTTTGTCTGATTTTCGGTAAGAAATTTAACATTATGAGTGCCCTTTTCGATTACCAACCGCCCACCTTGCCGCAAAAAATCGATTCTCGCGAAGGTTTGTTTTGATG
>ERZ773004.384-NODE-384-length-28304-cov-299.047860_pt1 | contig 28304 bp, 27 predicted proteins | sample MGYA00580667_ERZ773004 | MGnify/ENA primary metagenome ERZ773004 (study PRJEB29015, sample SAMEA2737963) | human oral metagenome | biome: human oral; feature: human-associated habitat; material: dental | place: China | collected 2123 ... | reverse complement strand
AGTCCCGCGCCCGCCGTCAGATCCCCATGACGATGGAGGACTGGGCCACACGCCTTGACGCCTTTCTCGACCTGGACGACCGCCAGATCCTCGACGACGCAGGCCACATCTCCAAGGCCCAAGCCGACGAGCATGCCCTGAGTGAGTTCGAGAAGTTTCGCATTATCCAGGACCGCAATTACGTCAGTGACTTCGATCGATTAGAAAAACAGGCAAGTACGAGAGACAGAGACGACAGTGAAAAGCAATAAAATAGCAAAGGGAGATTCAACCTACCTAATTTTGTCCCAGGTGCGAGAGTCTTTTGGGAGAGTTGTCTATAGTCATAAAGTTCACGAAAAGCAGGCAGATATTTGTTTCTGTAAACATAGATGGCAGCAAGGCGTTCTCATCGGGCTTACTGCAATTGGTTCCGTAACCTTCCTTACTGAAGTAGTCGGCTTACTAGCAAACCGCACAGCGGCAAGTCTGACAACTTCACTGGTGGCGCTCCTCGTCACGTGGGCAAGTCTCGGAGCAAAGACCTTCAACTATTCCGAAGAAGCCGAAGCACATCGCACTACCGCTTCACAACTTTGGAGTATTCGCGAGTCGTACATCTCATTAATTACTGACTTGATGTCTGGCGACGTTTCCAGTTCAGACGCACAGGCTCGTCGCGACGACTTGCAGGAAAAAGCGTACGCTATATATTCGACTGCCCCAAGAACAAGTGGCCGCGCTTTTAAGCGAGCACAACAGGGCCTTAAAAGTAATGAAGAAATGACATTCAGCCCTTACGAAATCGATCTATTCTTACCGAAAGCACTCCGATTGAGCGAGAACGAGGTTAGTCGTGGAAACCGCTGAGTTGTTTGCCAAGGCAATCTCGAACCTCAAGGTAGGGGATACAGTACATACTATTAATGCTCGCAGGGATGAGATCACGAAGGCACTAAACAAGAACTTTCGGTCAAAGGAGGGTTGCACAGACTACAAGTTGATGGTTGGGTCGTTCGGCAGACACACAGCAATCAAAGGGGTGTCCGACCTCGACATGATTTTCATTCTACCTCCTGACATACGCACCTCTTACAGCGACGAGAATGGGCCGCGACGAATTCTTGAGCGTGTCAGAGATATTCTTAAAGATCGCTACCCAAAAACAGAGGTGGTCGTCGACCAGTGTGTTGTCCGAGTGCAGTTTGTTAGTAATGCCTTCAAGTTTGAAGTACAACCAGCCTTCGAGAACCAAGACAAGAGTTTTAGCTACCCCGATACGATTGCTAAGCGCTGGAAAGTCACTAAACCGCGCGATGAAATCGTCGCCACTAAGGTGTGTAATGATCTCACATCGTCACATATGCGCCACCTAGCAAGAATGGTACGGGCCTGGAAGAACACCCATGGATTAAATATGGGCGGCCTCCTCATCGACACCTTGGTGTATAGATTCTTTGAGAGTGACCGAGACTACGACCATACTGGATTCAACTCTTTCCATCTAATGGTCAGAGACTTCTTCAAGTTCCTCAAAGATGAGCCTGAGCAAGCTTACTACCACGCATTAGGTAGCAACCAGCAAGTAAAAGTGCGATGCAAATTTCAACCGAAAGCTAAAAAGGCCTACCTCTGCTGCGTTGCCGCTATTGAAGGCGACGGCGTTTCGGCAGCTGAGAAATGGCGGAAGGTTTTCGGTGACGCCGTACCTCACACGGAAAATACGAAGGCGTCTTCGATTGACGACACTGAAGAGTTCATCGAAAACTTGTACCCCGTTGACATAACGGCTACCGTGCACATCGACTGTAAAGTAACGCAAGATGGTTGGAGGCCAACCACCCTTCGTGAAATGCTGCGCGCTCACGCTCCGCTGAAGGCCGAGAAGGAGTTAAAGTTTTGGATTACCTCTTGCTCAGCTGCAGAGCCTTATGAAGTGAAATGGAAGGTGCTAAATCGTGGCGCAGAAGCTCAGCGTCGAAAAGCCACCCGGGGGCAGATCATTGACTCAAGTAGCCATAACGTGCGCATCGAGCATTCAGACTTCCGAGGTAACCACGTCGTGGAGTGTTACATCATCAAGGATGAGGTTGTAGTTGCCCGAGACTGCATCGATGTACCGATCACTACCAACCGGGCACAGAAGCGGTAGTTTGATGTATAGCACCACTCATCGTGTGATGTGTCCTATTCTCAGTGATGGGCTCACCGCACCTGCACTGCCGCCAGATGCTTCTTGACCGTATCCCGCCCGAAGCCGAGTTCCAGCCCGATCTCGATGTAGGTACGCCCCTGGGCGTGGAGCTGCTGAGCACGCTGAAGGTCGTCGGTGGTGAAGCGTCGCCTGCGGCGGGGCGGCTGCGTGGCCTGGCGGCAGGTAGCACGGACGGTGGTCTCTGCGACGCCGACCTGTCGAGCGATCGCTCGAGCGGACATGCCGGTGGGCTCCAGATCGAGAATCTGCTGCTTCTTGGCCGCGCTGATCGGACGGCAGGCCGCGTTGCGGATGCCGCGAGCCGTCGTGGTCTCGCTCGCCTGCCCAGTAGGCGCTACGCTAGCCGTGCTCGGTTCCGGAGCCACCTCACCCGCGATGAGGCGCTTGCGGAAGGCGAGCAGAGGCTTCCAGTTGTTCGGATTGATGCTGCCCAGGTGCACCCCGCTCCCGTCCCCGCTGCCGGGCTCGGCCCAGTTTCGCACCGATCCGGCCGTATTTCGCGCCCAAGCCGACCTGGAGCTCATCGTCCTCCGCCCGCTGCGGACGGACGCCCGCAGCGGGCGCACCCCATCCGGTGCGCGGAGACGACGAATACCTCACGCGAGCAGCTCACTTCTCGCAGGCGATCCCGTCGTGGTCGCGATCCAGACCGGGCCGATAGCCGGGTTCGCCCTGGTACAGCGGAGCCGCTCCCGCAGCCTTCGCCTCCTTGCAGCTTCTGTAGTACACACCCCCCGGTTCGGGTTCCTGGGGCTGAGCGGGTTCGGGTGCGGGTTCGGGTTCCTGGGGCTGAGCGGGTTCGGGTGCGGGTTCGGGTTCCTGGGGCTGAGCCGGCTCGGGTGCGGACTCCGGCTCCTGGGCCTGAGCCGGCTCGGGTGCGGACTCCGGCTCCGTGGCCACCGCCGATGCGGAGGCGGATGCGTCCGCGCGATCGTGGCGGACCATCAGAGTGATCGGTTGATCCACGGGGGCCTGCGTGTCCGCCTGCGGACCCTGCGCGGTCACCGTCCAGTCGCTCTCCTCCTGCACGGTCTCCTCGCCGTCGACATCCGCGTACGTCGGCTTCTCAGTGAACCCGGCCTCCTTGAGGGTATCGGCCGCTGCATCGCCCTTCATACCGACGACGTTCGGAACCGCAACCGTCACCTGTCGGGTGGGAGTGGGGCTGGAACTCGCGGATGCGGTGGCAGTGACGCGCGCAGCGGGCTCGCTGCAGCCGGCGAGCACCGGAACGATAACGATGACGAGAGCGAGGAGTCGGGCGCTGACGGGCAGCGCCCGAATCCTCGAAGGCTGCGGACGAATCCCATGGGGCCTGGGCACGATCGGCATGACGCACTCCTTAAGATGTGAAGAACCAAGACCCTCTAAATATAAACATACACATTGCTAGATCAATCCTAGAATTTAAGTTTTTAGGAGATCGTGACCTGCTTCGCGGACTGCTCCCGCACGGTCACCGTCTCCGCGAGCGATGAGGTCGATGCCCCGGAGGCGGGTAGCCTGGCGTCGTGACTGACACCGGAACCCGCAAAGACGGGCGCGCCGCCGATGAACTGCGCCCCGTCACCATCACCCGACACTGGCTGGACCACGGCGAGGGCTCGGTACTCATCGAGTTCGGCCGCACCCGCGTCCTGTGCGTGGCTTCCTTCACCGAAGGCGTGCCGCGCTGGCGCAAGGGCGGAGGCGAGGGCTGGGTGACGGCCGAGTACGCCATGCTCCCCCGCGCGGGCTCCGAGCGCAGCGGCCGGGAATCGGTACGCGGAAGGATCGGCGGTCGCACCCACGAGATCTCCCGGCTTATCGGCCGGTCCCTACGTGGCATCATCGACGTCGCCGCCCTGGGGGAGAACACGATCGCTCTGGATTGCGACGTCCTCCAGGCCGACGGCGGCACCCGTACCGCCGCCATCACCGGTGCGTACGTGGCCCTGGCCGACGCCATCGCCTGGGGCACGGCGGGCGGGCACATCCGGCCGCGAGCCGGCAGGCCGGTCCTGTCGGACTCGCTGAGCGCGATCAGCGTCGGCATTATCGACGGCACTGCCTGCCTGGACCTGCCTTACGAGGAGGACGTACGCGCCCACACCGACATGAACGTCGTCCAGACCGGTGACGGGCACTTCATCGAGGTGCAGGGCACGGCCGAGCACGTCCCCTTCGACCGCGATGAGCTGTGCGCCCTGCTGGATCTGGCCGCCAAGGGCAACACCGAACTGGCGGCCCTCCAGACGAAGGCCCTGTCCGGCCCGGCGGACGTCCCCTTCACCGTGCGCTCCACCGACGACGGGACTGGAGCATGACGCCTCCCATCACGGCGGTCCCGCAAGGCGCGCGCCTCGTCCTGGCCACGCGCAACCCCGGCAAGCTGGCCGAGTTGCGGGCGATCCTGGCGCCACTCGTGCCCGGTCTGGACCCGTCCTCGATCATCTCGGCAGCCACCGCGGGCGTCCCCGAGCCCGTCGAGGACGGACTCACCTTCACGGCCAATGCCGAGATCAAGGCCCGCGCCCTGGCGGACGGCACCGGCCTTCCTGCCGTCGCCGACGACTCGGGCCTATGCGTAGATGTCCTCGGCGGCTCCCCGGGCATCTTCTCGGCCCGCTGGTCGGGTCGACACGGCGACGACGCGGCGAACCTGCACCTGCTGCTGAACCAACTTACCGACGTGACGGATCCGCACCGCACGGCGCGCTTCACATGCGCCGCCGTGCTGATCGCACCGGGTCCGGATCCGGGCGATGAGCCGGCTGTCACCATCATCGAGCGATCGATGGAGGGACGGCTGCTGGGCGAGCCCCGCGGCGGGGGCGGCTTCGGCTACGACCCGATCTTCGTGCCCGTTCAGGAGGACGCACCCGGCGGCGCCGGGCGGACGACGGCGCAGATGAGTGCGATCGAGAAGAGTGCGATCTCCCACCGCGGTCAGGCGTTCCGCGAGCTGGCGCCCGTACTGGCAGAGCTGCTGGCATCCTGAAGAGCAAGGGCCTCAAGAGAGGACCGCACGTGACGGCTGGTCCCGCGGCACCCCGCCCGAGGCCCTGGACCATCCGCCGCCCCCACTCCGCGCCCGACAGCGGGAGCGGACCGCCCTCACCCATCATCGACGGGCCGGTCCGGGGCCTGTCGGTTCTCCTCGGCGTCGAGCCTGCGCTGGACCGGCTCGGGCACCAGCGAGTCGTGAGCCTTGGCATAGCCGTACAAGCAGCGCCACCCCGCCTGGAGAACAACGAGGAAAGCCGCCAATACCGGAGCGAAGGACGCGAACGCTCCGCCGGCCAATCCGTGTCCGACCGTCCACACGATCCACGTGGTGCCGATGACGATTCCGCCCTCGGGCCATAGGGCTTCGAGGTGGTCGCGGCCGCGTCTCAATCCCCATGCCACCGGCCATGCGAGGGCGATGGAACCGACCCCGCGGACGAGCAGCCCGAGGGTCCGCGAGGTCTCGTGCGCCGAAGCGGCCGTGAAGAGGGCCACGAGCGACACCGTCACCAGATCAGCCGGAACGACGAGCCACCACCGGGTGCGCCGCCCCCGGGTCCAGGGGCGATCCGGTCCATCGGGGACGGCGGGCATGTAGCGCACCGGTACCGTCACCTCAGACCTGCCAGCTGGCCCCCGAGGTCGCGGCCTCGAGCGGTCCGGAGTAGACCTCGGCGGCCTCCTTGAGCGTGTCGGCCGGATCCGTCCACGGCTGGATGTGGGTCAGCACGAGGCCGCCCGCGGGCGTACGCCCACCCTCACCGCTCGTGCCCGCGGCGAGCTCGCCGGCGCGCCTGCCGGTCAGATGCATCCCGCGATAGGTGTCGCGCCCCTCCAGGAAGGCGGCCTCGGACAGCAGCAGATCGACGCCGTCGGACATAGCCTCCGCACCGGAGCACAGGTCAGTGTCCCCGGTGAAGGCCAGACTCACCATCCGCCGCCCATCCCGGCCAGGCCCCTCGATGCGGTAGCCGTAGGCCTCCACCGGATGCAGGGCGGTGTAGGGAGTGATCGTCATCGGTCCCACCCGCACCGTCTCGCCCGCCACAGCCGTGTGGAAGGAGAACTCGGAGGCGTAGGTCTCCTCGGGCGCGGTGCCGTCGACACCGTTCAGGCGCGTCCGCAGCTCGCTGGGCCCCAGGGTGAGCACGGGCCCCAACGCTCCGGTCGGGTTCCACCGTCGGAAGACGTGCATGCCCACGAGGTCGACCATGTGGTCGGCGTGGCAGTGGGAGATCGCAATCGCATCCAAGTCGGCCGGGTCGAGATAGTGCAGCATCTGCCCCATCGACCCCGGCCCCAGGTCCAGGATCATCGACCACGTCCGCTCCCCGTCCGGGCCCGGGCCGTCGGCCTGCACGAGGTAGGAGGAGGCCGAGGAATCGGGACCGGACATGCTTCCGGCGCAGCCGATGACCGTGAGCTTCATGCGGGATCCTTGCTCAATTCTTCGGGGTCCGTACGGGGAACGCGATCGTCGGCGGTGACAGGGACGATAGGGGCGGGAGCCGGAACGTCGGAGGAGAAGACCATGTGCGTCGACCCGGGTACCGAGTCCACCCGCGAAACCCGTCCGACTTCGGGTCCCAGGAACCTGCGCGCCAGGACCGCGAAGGATCCGGGATCGCCGGTGGAGCGGAACTCGTGACGCGGCGGGGCGGCGTCGGGATCGCGCAGCAGATCGCGCCGGGCCAGCTCGCGGTAGACGTCCTTGGCGGTTTCCTCACTCGAGGTCACCAGAGTCACATCCTGTCCCATCACGTAGGAGATCGGTCCGATGAGCAGCGGGTAGTGGGTGCATCCCAGAATGAGGGTGTCCACATCGGCTGCCTTGACGGAAGCCAGGTAGTCCTCAGCGGTGGCGAGCACCTGCGGACCGGTGGTCACCCCGCGCTCGGCCAGTTCGACGAAGCGTGGACAAGCCTCGGAGAAGAGCTCAACACCGGGGACGGCCTCGAGCGCATCGGCATAGGCGCGCGAGTCGACGGTGCCCTGGGTGGCGATCAGACCGATACGGCCGTTGCGGGTAACGCGGGCGGCCGCTCGAGCGGCGGGATGGATGACCTCGACGACGGGGACGCCCCTATCCTTGGTGTAGCGGCGCCGAGCGTCGTGCAGGACCGCCGCCGACGCGGTGTTGCAGGCGATGACGAGCATCTTGACGCCCGCATCGACGAGCTCGTCCATGACACCGAGCGCCAGAGAACGAACCTCGCTGACGCTCCTGGGGCCGTAGGGGCTATGGGCGGTGTCCCCGATGTAGAGGATCTGCTCGCCGGGCAGCTGGTCGAGCACGGCCCGTGCCACCGTCAGGCCTCCGACCCCGGAGTCGAACATCCCGATCGGCGCGTCATTCACGCACCTGAGACTAGGCGGCGGCTCAGCCGGAAAGCAGCACGGTTACCAGTGATTCCTGCCACCAGGTCAGCATGTCGTAGGACAGAGCGATACCGCGGCGCCAGCGGGCATCGTCGTTCTCGCTGCTCGAAGCCTCCTGCCAAGCAACGGCGTGGACGTCATCAGCAGCTTCGGGTCCGTCGATGTCCAACCGCTGCGCCAGCACGAGGCGCACGTCATTGAGGGCGCCGAGCCACTCCTGCTCGTGCCCGCGGACGACGCGAACCGCGCCCCCGCCCCCGGTGGGCTCGAGCAGCTCGGCGATGGCGGCCTCCAGGCGCTCGTACTTCAGGGCGCGCAACCGCGAGCGGGTCAGATCCGCCACTTCGAGTGCGATGTCAGGATCCTCCGATGCGTCGGGCAGCAGCATGTCGAGGACGGGAGCGAGCGCCGGCGGGGTGGACGACGGCGGCCGGGGCTCGCGCGCCGGCGGCCGGGTCACCGGGCCCGGATCGAAGTCCAGGGCGGCCAGAACGTCGCCGTCGCGGGGACTCTCCCCCTTCCGCTGCCCGGAGTGCGGCGGAGCGGCGCTGCGAATGCCGCCCAGAGCGGACTCGTCCGCGGCCAGCAGCACGGCCACCTGCTCGAGCAGGCCCGCGAGGTACTCGCGCTCCCAGGTCTCCAACCGGCTCTCCCACCCGTCGGCCGCCTCGACGAAGCTTCGCATCAGGGATTGTCCCCGTGCTCGTCGCAGTCATCGGCAACCGGTTCGAGGGTAGCGCGCAGGCCGTAGGAGTGCATGGCGGTGACGTCGACCTCCATGCGCTCGCGCGCGCCGGAGGACACGGTGGCGCGCCCGGTGGTGTGCACCTGCATCATGCGGCTTCGCGCCAGGGGCAGGGAGAAGTGGAAGTAGGAGTGGAAGACCCAGGTGACGTAATCCATAGTGTTAACCGGATCGTCATGGACGACCGTGCGCCACAGGGACTGGGAGACGGTGCGCGCGCGCTCCCCGACGTCGGGCTCGACGACATGTGCACTCATGTGCCCCAGCCTAGCGGCCGGAATGAATGCTGTGGTCCAGGCGCCGTGTGCTGATCCGGTTTCCAGGATAGCTTGGGAGTCATGACACCTACGCAGCACGCCGCGCTCGACCCGACAAGCCCCTCCACCTCCCTACTGACCGACATGTACGAGCTCACCATGCTCCAGGGGGCTCTTCACTCGGGAGCCGCCGAGCGCGCGAGCGTCTTCGAACTGTTCGGGCGGTGTCTGCCCTCCTCCCGGCGTTTCGGAGTCGTCGCGGGCACGGGCCGCCTCCTGGAGGCCATCGAGGAGTTCGTCTTCACCGGCGCCCAGATCGACTTCCTGCGCACCGCCGGCATCGTGGATGACACGACGCTGGACTACCTGCGCGAATACCGATTCTCGGGCACGATCCGCGGGTACGCCGAGGGCGAGTGCTACTTCTCCGGCTCCCCCCTGCTGACCGTCGAGGGCACCTTCGCCGAGGCCTGCATCCTGGAGACTCTAGCCCTGTCGATCTACAACCACGACTGCGCCGTCGCCTCGGCGGCTTCGCGCATGACGATCGCCGCGCACGGGAGGCCCTGTGTGGACTTCGGCGCCCGACGCGCCCACGAGCGGGCGGCGGTCGCGGCGGCCCGCGCGGCCGTCGTCGGCGGCTTCGTCGCCACCAGCGATCTTGAAGCGGGCATGCGCTATGGGATCCCCACGGTGGGGACTTCGGCGCACTCCTTCACCCTGCTGCACGATTCGGAGGAGGACGCCTTCACAGCCCAGGTCGCCAGCCTCGGCCCGAGCACCACGATCCTGGTCGACACCTATGACATCGCCCGCGGCGTGGAACGGGCCGTCAAGGCAGCCCGGGGCGCCGGCGGCGAACTCGGGGCCGTGCGACTGGATTCCGGCGACCTGGTCGCCGAGGCCTTCAAGGTGCGCGCCCAGCTCGACGCCCTGGGCGCCACGACGACGAGGATCACGGTGACCAACGACCTGGACGAATACGCGATCGCCGGACTGGGCGCCGCCCCGGTGGACTCCTACGGGGTGGGCACCAAGCTCGTCACCGGCTCGGGACGCCCGACGGCGGAGCTGGTCTACAAGCTCGTCGAACGGGAGGGGACCGACGGCGTCATGCAGGAGGTCGCCAAGTTCTCCGAGGGGGGCAAGGCCACCGTCGGCGGGCGCAAGTGGGCGGGACGGGTCCTGGACACCGCGGGGACCGCCACCGAGGAGCTGGTCCTCTCAGCCCGCGAGCAGGGGAAGGCGCTGGGCGCCTTGAAGCGGGAGGGAGGGCGCCCCCTCCAGGTCGAGCTCGTGCGCGACGGCGAGGTCGTTGAGGAGCACCGCGGACCGCGGGCGCTCACCGCCGCGGCCGAACGCCACCGGGCGGCACGGGCAGAGCTTCCCTACGACGCCTGGAGACTCAGCGAGGGCGAGCCCGCCGTGCCGACCCGTCACCTCGAGCTCGACGGCCGCACCGCACTGCGTGAATGATGCTCCTGCGCCCCGCCAGGCACGACGCCCCCGCATCGGACGCTGAGCGCGGGGACCGATCCATATATCTTCCCCGCCCCTCGGCGTACCCGGCCATTCGGGATCCTTCTCTCCCGCAAGATGACACGTGATGAGCTCCGGAATCGCATTCACCATCAGCATCGCCCCGCGCACGATCGCGCGCCCCGCTCCCGCGACGCGTCGTGGCCCGCGACGGCCGTACGACGTCGTCGCCCGACCCCGGTAATCCTCACCGCTTCCCGACGAACCAGCGCCTGAGGGTGTTGACCCGTCTCTCGATCTCTTCGGTGGAAGCTCGCGCCACCTCGGGTCCGCCGCACACGCGGCGCAGGTCGTTGTGGACGACGCCATGGGGCTGGCCGGAGCGGCGCGCCCAAGCGGCCACGAGCCGGGAGAGCTCCTTGCGGGCCGACGCCCGGCGCCGGGCATCATCGATCCCGGAGTCGTCCCGGCGCTGGGCGGCCGCGGCGGCCCGGCGCTCGCGGGCCTCGACCTGCTTGTCCTGGCGCTGGCGCAGCAGGGCGGTGACCTGCTCGGGCTCGAGCAGGCCGGGCAGACCCAGGTACTCCTGCTCCTCAATGCTGCCCACCACAGCGCCGGTGCCGAACTCACCGCCATCGAAAAGCACACGATCGAACTCGGCAGTGGAATCCATCGCCTCGAAGGCGCCGAGAAGATCGTCGCTGGCCCGCTCCTCCTCATTGGCCTCAGCGATGAGTCGATCCTCGGGGCCGGCGAACAGGCGATCCCTCTCAGAGCGGGGCCGGCCCAGAACATGGTCGCGAGCGAGCTCCACCTCGTTGGCCATCTCCAGCAGAGGGGTCACCGAGGGCAGGAAAACGCTGGCGGTCTCACCCCTGGCGCGTGAACGCACGAAGCGTCCGACCGCCTGGGCGAAGAACAGCGGCGTGGAAGTCGAGGTGGCGTAGACGCCGACAGCGAGGCGGGGCACGTCGACGCCCTCGGAGACCATGCGCACGGCCACCATCCAGCGGTCCCGGCCGGCCGAGAAGGTCTCGATGCGGCTGGAAGCGCCGGTGTCATCGGACAGGACGACGGTGGCGGCCTCGCCGGTAATGGCCCGCAATCGCCCCGCGTAAGCACGGGCCGAGCCCCGGTCGGAGGCGATGACCAGGCCTCCGGCGTCGGGCATCTGGCGGCGCACCTCGCTCAGCCTCTGGTCGGCGGCGGCCAGAACCGCGGGGATCCACTCGCCCTCCGGGTCGAGAGCGGTGCGCCAGGCCTGGGTCTGAAGATCCTTGGTCAGCGGCTCGCCCAGCCGGGCGGCGACTTCATCGCCGGTTCTGGTACGCCAGCGCATTCGGCCGGAGTAGGTCATGAACATCACCGGGCGCACGACCCCGTCGCGCAGAGCGTCGGCGTAGTCGTAGGAGTAGTCGGCCCGTGAGCGCCTGACTCCGCCGGCCTCCTCGACGTAGCGCACGAAGGGTATGGGCGACTCGTCGGAGCGGAAAGGTGTGCCGGTTAGCGCGAGCCTGCGGCGCGCCGGTGCGAAGGCCTCCCGCATAGCGTCACCCCAGCTGCGCGCGTCCCCGCCGTGGTGGATCTCGTCGAGGACCACTAGGGTGCGGGTGGCGTCGGTGCGAGCGCGGTGAAGGGCGGCGTTGGCGGCGACCTGCGCGTAGGTCAGGGCGACGCCGTCGAAATGGGAGCCCAGCACCCCCTGGGAGTTGACGTAGGAGGGATCCAGACGGATGCCCACGCGGGCCGCGGCCTCGGCCCATTGGTACTTCAGGTGCTCAGTGGGGCATACGACGGTGACCTGGTGAACATCACCGGCGGCGAGCAGTTCGGTGGCCACGCGCAAGGCGAACGTCGTTTTGCCCGCACCGGGCGTGGCCACGGCGAGGAAGTCCTCGGGCATGTCGGTCATGTACGTCTTCAGCGCGGCCGCCTGCCAGGCGCGCAACGACCCCGATGTTCCCCAGGCGGCGCGCTGCGGGTACGCGGGCGAGAGGCTCTCAGCGGCGAAGATGGAGGGTTGAGTCGGATTGTGCCGGCCCTGGGAACCTCGTGCCGGATTCACCGACCGCCCCGCGAGAAGGGCAGGCGCGGGAAGCGGCGACCGCCCCCGCCGGAACCATCGTCCCCGCTGGAACGCATCTCCTCGTAGATCTGCTTGCAGGTCGGGCACACGGGATACTTCGACGGGTCCCGCCCCGGAGTCCACACCTTGCCGCACAGGGCGACGACGGGGCGCCCCGTCGTCGCGGCCGCTGCGATCCTGTCCTTGCGCACATAGTGCGCGAAGCGGTCGGCGTCGCCGTCGTCGGTGGACTGGAGCTCCTCGCGCTCGAGCACGGCCGTGCCCACGGACCGGCCGGGCTCGGCGGCGGGGTCGCTAGGGGCCACAGGACCCGCCGGGTCGTCGGCGGCGCGCGGCCTGAGGAGGTACTGACGCATGCGGTCAGTGTAGGACGCCGTGCCTCACCGGAGTCGCGAGGCGCGTGTGCGAAGGCTCTCGCCGCGCCGAACGCTCCCGGAGGCGCCCTGCCCCCCCGTCCGAAAAGCGCCCCGTAATCCGGACGGGACCGGCCCGGGCTACGGTCAGCGGGTCTCTAGCGGGTCTCGGCGTGGCCGGGCCAGGAGCGCACGGTGGTGAGCACCGAGAGCCAGCGCCGGTCCAGCGTACGGCCGCCGACGACCACACCCGCCCAGGCGAGCCCGGCGCCCCACAGGACACCGACGATCAGAAGCGCCCAGCCCCACTGCCAAGCTCCCAGGAGCATGAGGGCGCAGATCCCGGCGACGACCGGCAGCGCGAGCACGGCGACGGCCAGGAACCCGATCATCTGAACCAAGGAGGCCACCAGGGTCATGCCCGAGGTCCGCGACTTCAGCGGGCTCGCCCCCGGTGCGGTGACCTCGTAGGGCATGATCGCCCCCATGACGCTGGACCAGGCCAGCGCGGCGCCGTAGAGCCCCAGCTGCGCCCCGACGACGGCCGGCACGATGTCCCAACGACCGGTCCACGCGCCGAAGCCGATGGTAATGACCGCGATGAGGGGCAGCTGCCACAGGACCGCCGCACTCACTCGCCCCAGCCGGTCGTCACGGCCGCGCACTCCGGCACTCAGGTGCATCCACTGGGCAGTGGAGTCATAGCCCAGGTCGTCGTGGATTCCCCATCCGGACACCAGGGCGACGAAGACCGGCACACCCAGCAGACCCGCCGGGGCCCGGCCGAGCGCCATGCTGGCCGGGGCCGTCTCGAAGCCGACCTCGCCCTGACCGCCCCCCGGGAGGCCGTGCCGAGCATTGAGCACCATCACAGTACCGAGGATGAGTACGACGAATATGCTGGAGACCGCCAGCACCAGGTAGCGCGGGTCGGTGCGCCAGTAGCGCAAGCACCGCGCCGTGATCGCGGCGGCTGGCGAGGGCAGGAACCGTGAGAGTCGCCGATGCCATGGCAGAGGGGTCACCGGTTCTGGGACGGACGCGCTCTCCCCGCTCCCGCGACCCCGGACACCCGTTGAACGCCTCGGGCGACCGCTTCGGCCGATGACTCGGCCGCCCCCGGACATGACGCGCCCGACAATCCTGCCCCACGCAGGGGCCAGCGCAATCGGAGAAGCCAGGGCGCCCAGAGTCAGGACCAGTGCCTGGACCGCCTGTCCCTGAGCGAGGCAGCCCGGTGCTGCGAAGGCCCAGCCGAAGGGGCTCAGGAAGAGCACCCGGCCGATCGTCATCAACCCGGCGGTGCCGGGCTCCTCGGCGCGCGCGGCGACAAGGTTGACCGCACTCGGCAGGAGGCCTGCCCCGATGACGACCACCCCGCCCACGGCTCCGACGATATCGCGGCTTCGGCGCGAGGCCGACGCGCCGGAGCCGATCACGACGACGCGGGAGAGCAGCACGCACGTCGCCAGAGCGGCCGGAGCCAGGAGGAGAGCGAGCCCGGCGGCGCCCCAGCGTCCACCCAGCGCCCACACCAGCGCGGGCAGGAGGAAGCAGACGGCCGTGACGATGCCGGGGATCCCGGCGGCCCCGGCCACGGCGAGCCCGCACGCCAATGACCGCGAGGGCGCGATCCATACAGCGAGCGCCCGGGGGTCGAGCGTCGAGTCGACACCTGTGAGAAGGAGCGGCACCAGGGCCCATCCGAGCACCGTCAGCGCCCCCAGCCCGCCGATGGCGGTCGCCGCCACGGCCGTCGACTCGTGCAGGCCGAACGCGACCGCCGCCGCGACCATCGTGATGATCGCGCCGGCGGCCCAGGCGGCGCCGATCACGGCGGCCACCATGATCCAGACACTACGACGCAGGGCGTTGAAGGTCAGCCTCCACCTCAGACGGATGAGGGTCGCAACCACGACAGGTCCTCCTTCGCCTCCGGCGCCCCGACCAGCTGAGTGAAGCGCTCCTCCAGGTCCATGCCCGCGGCGACCTGGGCGGTGGTGCCCGCGGCCACGACCCGGCCGACGTCGATAATGGCCACGTGAGTGCACAGGCGCTGCACGGTCGTCATAACATGGCTGGAGATGATGACGGTGCCGCCGTCGGCGGCGAAGTCGGTGAGGATCGCCTGGATCACCCGAGCGGAGACCGGGTCGACAGCTTCGAAGGGCTCGTCCAGGACGAGCACGCTCGGCGAGTGGATGAGGGCGCAGGCGAGGTTAACCTTCTTACGCATGCCGGCGGAGTAATCGGCGACGAGCGCACGGCCGGCGCCGCCGAGATCCAGGACGTGGAGGAGCTGGGTGGCGCGGGCGACGACGACATCGCGCTCCAGGCCGCGCAGCAGACCGGCGTAGGTGATCAGCTCGAGTCCGGTGAGGCGGTCGAAGGTGCGCAGCCCGTCGGGAAGGACGCCGAGCCGCGCTTTGGCGGCGCCCGGCCGGGCCCACACGTCGGTGCCGTGGACCGCGGCGCGGCCGGCGTCGGGAACCAGCAGCCCGGTGGCCATGGATAGAGTCGTGGTCTTGCCCGCCCCATTGGGACCGACCATGCCGTAGATGGAACCGGTGGGAACGGTCAGGGAAAGCATATTGACGGCGATCTTCTGACCGAAGGCCTTGCATAGGCCTTGCAGAGCGAGTGCCGGAGAGGCATCCTCCGACCCCCGAGGCGGAAAGCGAATGTCATCCATGCCGGCGAGGCTATGAACACAGTCTCCTCCGGCGCCTCCTGCTCGGGGATGAACCGTTCGGGAAGGCGGTCATCCGTCGAGCTCACCGCCGCGCCTCCGTCCGGGAAGCCGAAAGGCCAGCCGCCCGCTCGGCCGACGTCGGTGCCGCTCACGACGAGATGACGAAGGCGCGCCACCCGCGGGAGGTGACGCGCCTTGACGTCCATGGTCTGCCGCGCTCAGCGGCACCGGGTCCTCATGCCGGGGTCACTTGGCGACGGCCTTCTTCAGGGCGGAGCCAACGGTCAGCTTGACGCCGTAACCGGCGGGGATCTGGATCTCCTCGCCAGTGCGGGGGTTGCGACCCGTACGAGCGGCTCGCTCGACGCGCTCCACACCCATCAGGCCGGTGATCTTGACGGCCTCGCCCTTGGCGACGTTCTCGACGAGAACCTCCTGGAAGGCGCCCAGGAAGTCATCGGCCTGAACCTTGGTAAGTCCGGCCTTCTCGGCGATGGCGGCGATGAGCTCAGTGCGGTTAACGGACATGTATCTGCCTCTCGGTGGTTGGTGGACACCAGGTGCGGTGCCGTTGGCGGCAACGCTATGCATAAACGGGCCGTTTTGTCAGATATGACGGCGTTTCTCGCGGCGTGGCGCGGTCGTTTGTGATCTATAGCGACCTCGTTCGTCACATGAGCCACATTCGCCACGGTAATCGGGTACGGTCGCGCCATCCCGAGTGATCACCCTCCCCGAGTGGGGACGACCGACACCCGGCGAAGACGGCCGGAGCCCTGGGGCCACGAGATTTCGTGGCCCCAGGGCTCCGGAACGTGGAGATGGGGGGAATCGAACCCCCGTCCGACGGTGGTGCAACAGGACTTCTCCGGGTGCAGTCCGCTCACGAGTTTCTCAGCCCCGGCATCTCACGCGGACAAGGACACCGACGGGCTCAGCTGCCTGCATGTTCCAAGGCCCCCGACAGCGAAGGACCTCAGCAGTGGCTTCCTGGATGACGCCAGGAACCGGGGCGGAAGCGCTCCCCGGGCTGACGGACCTCGGAGCTCGCTCAGGCGGCGAGGGCGAAGTCGGTGCGAGTGTTATCGGCACCTATTGGTTTGCACAGAGCGTTAACGAGATGACTGCGCGTCCTCGACCCGCTTCTCCTGAACCCACGACCGTCGTCGAAACCGATCATCCCCTGTGGAGTTGCCAGTTGTCACCGGCGAACCAGAAGGCCACCGGTACCTGTCCGCATGCGGACAGGAAGTGACTGTAGCAGAATGGTCGCCGTCCGTCACCCGCCTCATTGCACGACGCGCATGCGCCGTCGAGGCGGGCTCGGGGTGGATGTGCCTTCACGATGCGCGCATCGCATCCGCGAGACTGGCATGATTGTCCCATGGGTCGCCAGCCTCGGACCCCGGGGAGTGCGAAGGCTCCAAGAGGCCTGAGGAGGGTTGTGTGGACGATCGTCCGTTCACAGCGCTGGGGCGTCAGATCCGCGTCGTCGGCACCGGCACGTGGCAGCTGGGCGTCGACCAGGGCGAGGTCGGTCTCGACGAGGCGGCCGGGACGCTGAGCTGCGCGTGCCAGACCGGCGTCAACCTCGTCGAGACCGCGGACGTCTACGGCGACGGCCGCTCGGAACGCTTCGTCGGTCGGTTCCTCGCCGAGCACCCCGAAGCCGGACTCGCGGTGGTCACGAAGACGGGACGCAGGCTCCCCCCGACTCCCGAGTCCTACAGCCGCGACAATCTCCTGTCCTGGAACGATCGCTCCCGGGAGAACCTCGGCGTTGAAACCATCGACCTTGCCCAGATGCACAGCCCGCCGAGCAAGGTCATCGAGGCCCCGCGCGTCTGGGAGGTACTCGACAACATGGTCGACGAGGGGAGGATCCGCGCCTACGGAGTGAGCGCGGAGACCTGCGAGCAGGCGCTCCAGGCGATCGGGCACCCCGGCTGCGCAAGCGTGGAGATTATCATCAACGTCTTCCGTCATAAGCCGCTGGAGGAGGTCGTGCCCGCCGCGCGCGAGACGGGCACGGCGGTACTCGTCAGGGTTCCTCTGCCCGAGGGCCTGCTCTCCCATAATCGCCGCCGAAGCACCGACGGCACGCCGCCCCGATTCGATCCAGCCGCCGCTGTCGACGCCGGCCGGATCTTCACGGTCGTCCCCGAGGATGTGGGGGCGCAGGCGGCCCGCGAATTCGCCGGATTGTGCCGCGAGCTGGTGCCCGAGCACGTCCACCCGGTTCAAGTCGCGCTGCGGTGGGTCCTCGACCAGGAGGGGATCACATGCATCCTGCCCGAGGCCCGCAGTCCCCACCAGGCGCGGTTCAACGCCCGGGCCGCCGCGCTGCCCCCGTTGAGCCGGGACATGCAGGCCGCTGTAACGGACCTCTACGACCGACTCATCCGCATGCACGTCCACAACCACTGGTAGGCGCGATCACCGGCAGGACGAGCCGCGACGCCATCAGCCGCGGCGCCGGTTGGCGGCCGCCAGAGCGCGCGCAGCCTCCCGCTCATCCTGGGCCTCGCGGAGCGCCTGACGCTTATCCCACACCTGCTTGCCCCGCGCCAGAGCGATCTCGAGCTTGGCCCGCCCGCGAAGGAAGTACAGCTCCAGGGGCACGATCGTGTAGCCCTTGGCGCTCACCCGCTGCGCCAGACGCTCGAGCTGGGAGCGATGGAGCAGCAGTTTGCGCCGACGGCGCGGCGCGTGGTTGTTCCACGTGCCCTGAAGGTACTCGGGGATATGGGCGCCCTGAAGCCAGGCCTCACCGCGGCGGTCGACCTCGATCCACGCCTCGGTCAGGGAGGCGCGCCCCATCCGCAGTGCCTTGACCTCCGTGCCGGTGAGCACGAGCCCCGCCTCGTAGCGATCCTCGATGACGTAATCATGGGTCGCTCTCCTGTTGCGGGCGACTGTCTTGCGGGCGTCGGAAGCGGCTTTAGCGCGCTCTGCCGGCGTGGGTCTTCTCCGTGCGGGCCTCCTGGCCACGAGAGCCTCCTCCCCGGTTCGGTCCTGGGCGCGCCGTGCGACTGACGGGCACGACGCCTCAGCCTACGCGGCCGGTCATGACGGTCAACTCGCCGGGGAGCGCCGAGGGCCGATCTCGGTCCTGCCGGGGATCGCCCGGTCGCCGGCTTCAGAAACCGGGCAGGGTCATCGGATCGATGTACGTCCCGTCGCGCGCCACCTGGAAATGAACGTGGGGTCCGGTGGCGTACCCGGTCGAGCCGGTGTAACCGACCACGTCGCCACGGCTGACGTACTGTCCGTCGGATATGACGCGCCCCGATAGGTGGCACAGTGTGATCACGTAGGAATGCCCGTCGATATAGCCCGCGTTGATGTCGATTCCGATCCCGCACGATGCGGAGTCCCAGTACGTGGCCGTGCCCGAAACCGCCGCGTACTGGGGCGTGCCCTCCGAGGCGGCGAAATCGGTGCCCTGGTGACCCGTTCCGACCCCTGTGACGGGATGGACGCGGAAGCCGAAGGGGGAGGTGACTGTCAGAGCCCCGGTAATGGGGTGGCCTATGAAGCCGTCCCCCAGAGAGTCAGCGCCGATGGAACCGGAGGAGATCCCAGTCCGTCCGTCCTCGTAGGCGGCTCGATTGGCGGCATCGATCTGCGCGACACGCTCGGCCGCCGCGTCGGCGTCGGCCGACGCCTGCGCCTGCTGCTCCTCCAAGTCCTTCTTCCGCTCCTCCAGAGTCGCGGCCGCCGTCTCCTTCTCGGACTTCAAGGAGGCGACCTCGTCGCGCTTGGCGGCGGCGCTGTCGCGGGCCGCCTGCGCCTGCTCCTGAGCGGCATCCGCATCCGCCTTCAAAGTGGCGACACGATTGGTCGCCGCGTCCTGACGAGCTCTGCGGTTGGCGTCCCGAGCACGCTCCTCCTCAGCAGAGACCAGGGCATTCTCCTGAACTGAAGTGGCGATCTCCATGGTGGAGGCGCGCTGAGTCAGATCATCGACGTCGTCGGAGGCCAGGACGTAGGACCACGAGCTTACATCGCCGTCCCCCTGGTAGGTGGCGACGACCAGATCGGCCACGGACGTGGTGTTCTCCGTCGCGTCGGCCTGGGAATCCGTGGCCTGCGCGCCGATAGCGACCAGGTCGGACTCGGCGACATCGAGACGGTCCGAGGCCTGCTGCTGCTCGCGCTCCTTCTCGGCCAGGGCGCTGTCGGCCGCTGTCAGATCGTCCTGCGCTGTGGTCAGTGAGGCGTCGGCGTTCTGCAGGTCGATGTAGGCCTGGCCGAGCTCCGCGGAGACTCCCTCGAGCGAGGCGGTGAGCTCCGCCCGCCTCTGCTCGGCATCGGTCTGCTCGTCGGCGGCGTCGGAGCGGTCGTCGGCCCAGGCGGTCGTGACTCCCACGGGGGCCACCGCCAGCGCGAGCACGGCGAGCACCCCGGCCGGGCGCCTGAGACGGACCCGGCGCCGCGAAGTCTCGGAGGCGTGCGAGAACGGCTGCGACTGCCGGGCGGCAGGGGCCTCGACGGGCGGGCGGGAGGAGCGCATGGCGATCAGACCCTCGTGTATTTCGACAGGGAGAATGAGGAAGAGACCGCTGCCAGGACAACGGCCGTCAGGATGAGCCACGGAGCCAGGCGCATGACATCCCCGGCGTTGATGAAGGCCGTGGTGAAGGCGATCGAGGACGCCAGCCACCTCTGCACTAGGAAGTGCACGCCGGCCCACAGCGTTCCGACGGCGGCCAGCGCCCCGATCAGGGCCGCGATGACCCCCTCCAGCATGAATGGCAACTGGATGAAGAAGTTGGAGGCGCCGACCAGCCGCATGATCTCCGTCTCCTTGGACCGGCTCATCGCTGACAGCCGGATAGTAGTGGTGATCAAGAGCACAGCGGTCAGCCCCATGATCGCCGCCAGTCCCGCGGTGATCCATGAAGCGCGATTCATGACCAGGAAGAACGGCTCAAGGGTCTTGCGCTGATCATGGACGCGCTCCACCCCGTCGCGTCCGGTGAGCTGCTCGACGACGACCTGGTATTTCTCGGCGTCGACCAGCTTGATGCGGAAGGACACCGGCATCATGCTCTCGGTGGCATTGCGTCCGATCCGGGAACCTCCATAGGCCTTCATGAAGTTGTCGTAGGCCTCGGCCTTGGACTCGACGGTGTAGCTCTTGACGTAGGGCTTGAGCGCGTCGGAGTTGATAAGGCTCTCGACGGCGTCGATCTGCTCCTGGGTGGCTTCGCCTCCTGAACAGGTCGACGCCGAGGAGGCGGCCGGGCACATGTAGACGCTGACCTCGACCTTGTCGTACCAGTCGCCCTTCATGGTAGAGATCTGAGTCTGCAGGAGGGCGGAGGCGCCCACGAACAGCAGGGAGACGAAGGAAACCAGGACGACCGAGACGCTCATGGCGAAGTTGCGGGCCAGACCCTTGCCGGTCTCGGAGACGATGAAGCGGAAGCGCACAAGTACCCCTTTCAGCGGTCCGAGCCGTAGACGCCGCGGGCCTGGTCGCGCACGACTTCTCCCGCCTTGAGCTCGATGACGCGCTTGCGCATCTGGTCGACGATCTCGTCGTCGTGAGTGGCCATGACCACGGTAGTGCCCTGCCGATTGATGCGGTCGAGCAGACGCATGATGCCCACTGAGGTGGAGGGGTCGAGATTGCCAGTGGGCTCGTCGGCCATGAGCAGCTTGGGTCGGTTGACCATGGCGCGGGCGATGGCGACGCGCTGCTGCTCGCCCCCGCTCAATTCGTGCGGGAGGCGCTCCTCCTTGTCGGCCAGTCCGACCAGATCCAGGGCCTCGGGCACCGCGGACAGGATGTAGTGCCGGGGCTTGCCGATCACCTGGGAGGCGATGGCGACGTTCTCGAACACGGTCTTGTTCTCCAGCAGACGGAAGTCCTGGAAGACGAAGCCCATCTCCTGGCGCAGTTTGGGCACCTTCCAGCTGGAGATCTGAGCCAGGTCGCGCCCCAGCACGTGGATGGCGCCGGCGGTGGGCCGCTCCTCGCGCAGGGTCAAGCGCAGGAAGGTCGACTTCCCGGAGCCCGACGCCCCCACGAGGAAGACGAACTCATCCTTCTCAACATCGATCGAGACGTCATCGAGCGCGGGGCGCGCGCCCCGTTTGTAAACTTTGGAGACGTGGTCGAACCGGATCATTCAGTGGCTGCTTCCTGGCGTGCGAGGGTGCGGTGAGACCCGCTCCCAGACCACCGTAGCCAGTGCGGGTGCGCAATCCTCGGCGTGACACGCGGGTCGAGACGGTGTTGACGCCCGCTACCGTGTGATCCGTGCCCGATCCGCAGCCCCTTCCCGCCCTGGGCGATGTCGTCGACGTCGGCTCCTGGGCGAGGTTCTCACCATCTCTGGCCATCTTCCTCGACGAACAGGTGCGGTCCCGCGGCCTGCCGGGCGGTCCCGGCGACGGGCTGACCGTTCTGCTGACGGCCCCCGCCCCCGTGGCCGTGAAGGAGGAGCCGGCCGCCGGCGGTCTGCGCTCGCTGTGGCGCGGACGGCCGCGCCGCGCCCTATCCCCTGAGGTCCCCGGCGTAGCACTGACGGGCGGGAGAGACGGCGTGGAGCTGGACCTGTCCGTACTCGACGACGCCGGGCGAATCCTGCTGGACGCCGACGCCCGCACCCGACTGACCGCCATGGGATGGCAGCGGCGCCGGCAGACGCTCGTGAGGGTCCTGCCGGACGGGGGGTCGGCGGCCGAAGCGGTCACCCGAGTGCTCATCGAGGTACTCGGCGTCGCTCACCCGGCGGATCTCGACTGGCGAGTGATGCCGCACGGCTGAGAACTCGCGCAGAGGAAGCCGTCCACCGGCTCTCACACGAGGGCCTCGTCGCGGACCGTGTACGTCAGCGGGTCGGAGGGAACCGGGTCGGGCGGTGCGACGGACTCGTCCCGGGCGGTCTCCCAGTGCGCATCCGTCAGGGGGTCCGCCGCCATCCCGGAGGCGTCTGCAACACCCGCAGCGGCAGAGGCGGGCCCGTCCGGCCCGCGGGCGTCGTCCGCTGAGGCGGTCGTAGGCGCCGCAGCGCCCGAAGCGGTCGCGGGCCCGGCGTCCGCCGGCGCGGACTGCATGGACTGCGCACTCGGTGCCGTCCGCGCACTCTGCGCCGCGCGGGATACCCGCATGAAGCGGGACTCGCCCCGGGTCAGGTCGTGCCCGCCGCAGGAGACGGTCAAGACATTGGTCACATGCTGTCCGCGGTCGCTCTCCCAGGCGTCCTGGGAGAATCGGCCCACGAGAACGACGGGATCGCCCTTGTGCAGGCTGCGCGCGAAGTTCTCCGCGAGGTGGCCCCACGCCTTGGCGGTGAACCAGACAGTCGGTCCCTCCCGCCATGAGCCCTCGACGCGGAAGGACGGGGCCGTGGCCACGCGAAAGTAGCAGAAGAGGCGTCCCGAGGGCGTGCGGGAGATGATCGGATTGGTGCCCAGAAGGCCCTGAACGACAAGATCGAGCTGACGACTCATGAGGTGCTCCTAGCCGAGTGCGGCCAGCACCGTGCTGGCACTCCCCCACGGTCGCGTCCGAGTACTGGTGCGCGCCACCGCCCCTATCCGGCCCGGTGGACGCACCCCGCGCGAGAGCGCCTGTGGAGCCCCGCGACCGGGAGGCTCCCGTCCCGCCGACCTCGGCCATCGCCCCCATGGCGGGGCGGTGCGTCACCAGGGCCCGGGTCCGCGCTCGGGACGAACCTTGATCCCGAGGGCCTCCTGAAGCTGGCGGTGGCGGCCCAGCACGCCATCGGCCGGACTGGTCAGCCCGCGGGCGACGACGGAGCCGACGCGGGTGCGCACCTGCGCACCGTAGCGTCTGGCCTCCTCGCGCGCACGCGAACGGCGCAGGGTCATCGCCGCGACGACGAGGAGCACGCCGAGCGCGAGCACCACCGCGGGCAGGATCACCCGACCGCCGCCGACTGCCGCGGCCGCGCCCCAGATGATCCCGACGAGCACGAGGACGAGTCCTCCCCACCAGGTCAGTTCGACGACCGGCGCGCGGTGGCCGGGCAGAGAGACCGATCCGACGGCCTCGGCGGTTTGGGCGGCCAGAGTTTCGGGCGCGGCCACGGCGTTCTCGACGCTGCGCAGCCACACCGGCGGCAGACCGTCGGTGACCTGCCGCAGCCAGGTGGTGCGAGCCGCCGCGACCACCGTCCTGGAGGGCGGCTCGGGACGCGCCAGAGCACGAGGCAGAGTCCGAGCCAGACCCGTGCGCACGGAGTCCTCGACAGCCTGCGCACCGGAGGCGCGAATGAGGGAGGCCGCGGTTTCCTGGGCGACGGCGGGATTAGGCACGATCGCCTCGGACGCCGCGGTCGGGCGCAGCCTGGCGGTGATGGCGTCGAGCTCGGCCGAGGCGGTGCGAGCAGCGTTGGACTCGTGGGCCACGCGGTCGCACAGGATCTGGCGGACCCTGCCCAGATTGTCCCCGCGGACGGCGGAGACCGGCAGGACTTGAACATCGTGAAGCCCGTCGGCGGTCAGGAGGCCGCGCACGTCCTTCAGCAGGGTTGCGGCGCCCCCGGCGGGCAAGGTGTCGATCTGGTTGACCAGAATCAGCATATCCTCCTGGCGGGCCCCCAGGCCGCGCAGATAGCCCTCGTGGAGCGCAGCGTCGGCGTACTTCTGAGGGTCGACAACCCACACGAGGATGTCCGCCAGCGGCACCAGCCGGTCGACCTGCAGGGCGTGGGCGGTGGTGACCGAGTCGTAGTCGGGCACATCGAGCAGTACCAGTCCGGCGAGCTCGTCCTGATCGGAGGCGTCCAGGAGGGACTCGCGACGGATGCGCCGCTCCCGATCCACACCCAGGAAATCCAGAAGCGCATTCGCGTCGTCGCCCCACGAGCACGCCGCAGCCTGCGAGGTGGTGGGGCGGCGCGCGCCGACATCGGCGAACTGCAGCTGGGTCAAGGCGTTGAACAGGGAGGACTTTCCCGACCCGGTCCCGCCGAACAGGGCCACGACGGTATGATCCACGCCCAGAGCCAGGCGCTCACCGACCTCGTCAAGTGCCTGCCGAGCGGGAATAGCCAAGGAGGCGGGCACCTCCGCGGGGCAGACGTCGAGAGCTGCGCGCAGGCGCGCCAGACGGGCCTCGAGGTGGACGGCATCGAGCGGTTCGGCGTGTGAGACGGGCGATTCCAAAGTCATACAGAGGCTCCGGGACGGACGAAGGGGCTGAGCTCACCGGCGCGCAGACGCAGCGCCGCGGCCAGCGCCGGGTCGGGAGCGAGTCCGCGAGCGGCGCCCGCGGGCACGATGGCGGCCAGCTCGGCCGCCAGGGTCTGGACCAGGGCGTCACGGGCCTGGGCGACGGCCTCGGCCAAGCCCAGCCCGCGGGCGGCTTCGAGGGCCCCGTCGACGCCGACCGCGGCCGCGACGAGCAGGTGACCGACGCCGTCGGCGCTCATACCCCTGGGGGGACCGGCGGGGACGAGACGAGCGCGAACCTGGTCATGCGCCCACCGCGCGGCCAGATCGCCGTCGCGAACAGTCCCGAGCCGCCCCGTCGCGACCGACTCGGGAACGCCCGCACCGGTCCACAGCTCACGGGCCTGTCCGGCGAGCGAGACCAGGGCGGCATGAAGTCTGTCGGCGACGACTTCCACTGCGTCGGCCGCCAACTCCCCCAGAGCCTGAGTACGGGCCTTGGTGCGCCGTCCGAAAAGCCCGGCGCGCAGGCGACGACCCGTCTCCAGCGCCGCCATGGAGGCCAGCGGCCCACCGGCGGACGCCAGGGAGAGCCAGCGAGTGGCGGGAGCGCCCTGACCCCACGAACCCGCATCGATCTCGGCCCGCATAGTCGCCACCGGAGCCGTCAGGAGAGCCTGGGTGGCGGACTCGAGCCGCCTCGCCGCGTCGTCCTGAGCGTCGACGTCATCGGCCAGTCGGACCAGGTCGGCGCGTAGGCCCGCCCATGTGCTGCGCCCGGTGCGGCGCACCAGGCCGGCGGCGCGATGGCGGCCGGCCAGCAGCCGCAGCCAGTCGCGCAGCGGGGCGACGGAGCTCTCTGGCAGCAGACCCTCATGAGGACCGACGTCGGGGACGACGAAGAAGGGGGACTCGGCCAGACCCAGGCCCTCGAGGCGCTCGACCAGGTCGCGACGCACCTCCGGGAGGATCCGGGCGGGGACGCGGTTGAGCACGACGCCGATGGGAGTGCGGCGTCCTGCGGCGTCCTCCAGTGTCGACCAGGGAGTGTGGTCACCGTAACGTGCGGCGGTGGTGATGAAGAGCCACAGATCCGCAGCCTCCAGAAGACGCACCGCCAGAGTGCGGTTGGCCTCGTGCACGGAATCGAGGTCGGAGGCGTCGACGAGGGCCAGACCCGAGGGCACGGCGTCGGAGACGACGGTCAGGCAGACCTGCGCCAGAGGGTGCTCGGTGAAGGCCTTGATGTCCTCGGGATTGACGACCAGCACGGGCGTGCGCGTCGTCGGGCGCAGGACCCCGGCGTCGGAGACCTCGGCACCCAGAACGGAATTGACCAGCGTCGACTTGCCCGCGCCGGTGGAACCGCCCACGACGACGACGGCGGGCAGTTCGGCGTCGGCCAAACGGGGCAGCACGTGGTCGCGGACCTGCCCCACAAGACTGGTGCGCAGTCGACGGGCGTCGGCGACCCCGTCGGCGTCGAGCATGAGCTCCAGCCGCTCCAGATCCCCCACGGTGTCCGTCAGGACGTTGATGAGCTGGGCGCGGCTGAGCGCGGAGACGGGGACGTCCCCGGGGGGAAGCAGGGACACGGATGCGGCCATGGGCCAACTTTAGGGCCGTCGGGGGCGTGCGCGTGCCATTGTCGCAATACTGATCCCGGGCGTGTGGGCCGGACGCGGTCAACGGATCAGCGCCGTCCGCGACGGGCCAGTCCGACGTAGCAGGCGATCAGGCAGACCAGTCCGATGGTCGATAGAACGCCGTAGCTGGCGAGCCACTGCGAGGCCGTGTGGTCCCACAGGTCATCGGCGCGGTGAGGGACGATCCGGTTCATGTCCACGGTGGAGGCTGCCAGAGCGTAGCCCCAGCGGGCGGGCATGAACCAGGCGAGCTGCTCGAATACGGCGCGCCCGGCGATCGGGACGACGCCGCCGGCCAGAACCAGCTGGCCCATGATGACGACGACGAGTACGGGCATGACCTGCTCGGAGGAGGATACGAACGCGGAGACCGCCAGGCCCAGCAGACCGGAGACGAAGGCCACCGCCCAGCAGCACGCCGCTAGCTCCAGGCCGGGGCTGCCCAACAGGATGGCCTCGGACGGCTGGGCGTTGAGCATGAGCGCGACGCCCACCATGATGGCCGTCTGCACGGTGACGATGAGGGCCAGCATGATGGCCTTAGCCACCAGGTAGGAGCCAGATCGCAAGCCGACCGCCTTCTCCCGCAGGAACACGTCGCGCTCGCCCACCAGTTCACGGATCGTGGCGGCCATCCCAGAGAATGCCGCTCCCGTGATGAGAACCACAAGAAGTTCGAGAGCCTGTGTGGAGGCGATGGGGCAGGGGACGTCCGGAGTGGGATCGGGCAGCACGGGTACGGCGAAACCGTCGCCGCCGGGAATGGCCTTGGTCAGCAGCGCCATGATGATCGGCAGGACGAGCATGAAGGCCAGGTAGGAGGGGTCGGCGACGATGATCCGCATGTGGCGCCGCACGAGGGTGGAGATCTGCCGAACGGCCGACTGCTGAGGAGCCTTGAGATAACTCGCGGACAACGCGGTGGGGATCCGTCGCCCGTCCCCGCGGCGGGTCGACGGCTCGACCGCCTCCAGGTGGGCGCGCAGCACATCGGTGTGATTGCGGATCAGGGTGTAGACGTCGGCGAAGCCCTCGATCTCACCGGGGTCCGGGAACCCGCCCCTGGGGGCGAAGGTCACCGCCTGCCCCTGCGCCCGCAGCTCCGTCAAACGCGCGCGGAAGTAGGGGATGACCTGACGCGGGGACCCGTAGTAGACCGGTTTGCCGCCGGAGGCCAGGATGAGGACCTTGTCGGCCCTGTCGATGTGGTTCTCGTTGTGGGTCACCACCATCACCGTGCGGCCGGCATCCCCGGGACGGGTACCGTGCGCCAGGGCCGCCAGCAGATCCATGACGTCACGGTCCAGCTGGGGGTCCAGTCCGGAGGTCGGCTCATCGAGGAACAGCAGTGAGGGGCCGGTGAGAAGCTCGATGGCGGTGGATACGCGCTTGCGCTGGCCGCCGGAGAGCTTCTTGACCCGCTTGTCGACCTGCTCGGTCAGGTCGAGGTCCTCCAGGACCTCGTCGATGCGCTGGCGCCGCTCGGCCTTCGACACGTCCTTGGCGAACCTCAGCTCGGCCGCGTACGCCAGGGTCTGACGCACCGTGAGCGCCGAGTGGATGACGTCGCTCTGCGGGACCACGCCGATCTTGTTGCGCATGACCGGGTAGTGCTCGTACACGTCCAGTCCGTCGAACAGCACCTGACCGGTCTGCGCCTTCTGCTCGCCGGTCAACGCCTTGAGCAGCGTCGACTTGCCCGCGCCCGAGGGGCCCACCACCGCCAGGAGCTCGTTGCCCGGCAGTTTGAAGGAGATTCCGTCGAGCAGGCGGAGCTTGCCGTCGTTGACGCTGAACGTCAGGTCCTTGCCGACCAGTTCGCCCCCGCCACCGACTTTGACGGAGCAGGTGCCGTCGGGGGCGACCTCGACGAAGGTCGACCCCATGCCGAAGGTGGTGGGCCGGGTGACCAGGTGGCTCTGAATGCGCTGGTGGCCGAGCAGGACGCCGTTGCGTGAACCGAGATCCGTCACGAGGGCGCCGCGCGGGGTGACGTCGACGCGTGCGTGGTGACCGGACATGGTGGGGTCATTGACGGTCAGGACATTATCGGGATGACGACCGATCGTGCCCGAGCCGCTGATCGTGACGCGGGCGGGCTGCGGGGGCCGACCGGGCAGTGGGTTCCCCGGCGCGGAACCGCCGACGGCACGGCCGATGGCCATGGTCGTGTCGGCCGCCCGGGGGAAGGCCGGCGGCGCCGAACCGTAACCGCTCCCCGGGCCGGGCCCTGCGGGCGCGCCCGGCCCCGAGGAGGCTCCCGGCGCGATCGGCCCGGCGCCGTAATCCCCGGGGGCGGTGCGGCAACCGGCGGCGCCCGCGGGCGAGACGG
>ERZ773004.382-NODE-382-length-28493-cov-20.661228_pt1 | contig 28493 bp, 20 predicted proteins | sample MGYA00580667_ERZ773004 | MGnify/ENA primary metagenome ERZ773004 (study PRJEB29015, sample SAMEA2737963) | human oral metagenome | biome: human oral; feature: human-associated habitat; material: dental | place: China | collected 2123 ... | reverse complement strand
CGAGCAGATCGGCCGCTACGACTCCACCGTCCTGGACTTCTTCGACCCGGAGGGCACCGCGGGGATGCTCACCGAGACGATCCGCGGCGAGGCCTACCTCGCGCCCGAGGCCGGCCTGGCCGGGCCGGGTGGCCAGGCCGGCGTCGTCGACGGCGCTGTCTACGGTCCCGGCGACCTGGCGGGCCGTGAGGATCTCGACGTCTCGGGCCGCCCCTTCGCCTCGTACTTCTCGGGCAACATCATCCAGATCTGTCCCGTCGGGGCGCTGACCAGCGCCCGCTACCGCTTCCGCTCCCGCCCCATGGACCTGGTCTCCACCGACTCGGTCACCGAGCACGACGCCTCAGGATCCGCCATCCGGGTGGACATGCGCCGCGGCGTCGTGCTGCGCCGCCTGGCCGGCAACGACCCCGAGGTCAATGAGGAGTGGATCACCGACAAGGATCGCTTCGGCTTCGCCTGGTCCGCCCAGCCCGACCGCCTACGGGTCCCGCTCGTGCGCGATGAGGAGACCGGCGAGCTGGTGTCCACCTCCTGGTCCGATGCGCTCGACGTCGCCGCCCAGGGCCTGGCCAAGGCGAGGGACCGCGGCGGCGTCGCCCTGCTGCCCGGCGCCCGCACCACCCTGGAGGACGGCTGGGCCTGGTCCCGCTTCGCCCGCCAGGTGATGCGCACCAACGACATCGACCAGCGCGTGCGCGACCACAGCGAGGAGGAGGACCTCTTCCTCGCCTCCCGGGTCGCGGGCACGGGGCTGGGCGAGGTGACCTACTCCTCGTTGGAGCGGGCCGGGCAGGTGCTCCTGGTGGCCCTCGAGCCCGAGGACGAGTGCGGCTCCCTCTTCCTGCGCCTGCGCAAGGGCGTGCGCGCCGGCGGCGTGCGTGTGGCGACCATCGCCCCCACGAGCACAAACGGCTCGCGCAAGCTCAGCGCCACCACGATCCTGGCCGTTCCCGGTCAGGAGGCGCGCACCATCGCCCTGCTCTCCCAGACCCACCCCGACGTCGTCGAGGCGCTCAAGTCCGAGGGCGCCGCCATCCTCGTGGGGGAGCGCGCGGCCGCCGTCCCGGGCCTGCTCACCACCGTCGACACCCTGGCCACCGCCACCGGGGCCCGCCTGGCCTGGGTGCCGCGGCGCGCCGGGGAGCGCGGCGGGATCGAGGCGGGTCTGCTGCCCTTCCTCCTGCCCGGCGGACGGCCCGTCTCCGACGACGGCGCCCGTCGTCAGGTCCAGGACGCCTGGGGCATCGACCCGAGCGGGCTTCACGCCCACGCCCCTCTACCCGATGCGCCCGGGCGCGACGCGACCCGGATCCTGGAGGCGCTGGCCGACGGCGCTCTCGGCGGCCTGGTGGTCGGCGGCATCGACGTGCGCGACTTCCCGGACCCGGGCCTGGCCAGGGCGGCGCTGGCCGCCTCCGGCTTCACCGTCCAGCTCGAGGTGCGCCGCTCCGAGGTGAGCGAGCATGCCGACGTCGTGCTGCCGGTCGCCCCCGCCGAGGAGAAGAACGGTACCTTCGTCAACTGGGAGGGGCGCGTGCGCCCCTTCGGACAGGCGCACGTCTCGCACGCCCGCACCGATCGGCAGGTCCTGGGGATGCTCGCGGCCGAGATGGGCGAGGACCTCGGCGTCGATGACCTCGGGGCCCTGCACGCCCAGCTCGCGGCCCTCGGCCTGTGGGGAGGGGAGCGCGGCGGGGTCGTCTTCGTCGAGCCTCCCGCAGCCGGCACGGCTCGGCCGGCGGGCTCCGAGGACGGCGAGTCTTCCCCCACCGACCACTCGGATCACCCCGGCCGCTCGACAGTGACCGGCTTGGAAGCCGTCCTGGCCACGCACAAGCCCATGCTCGACGCCGGCCGGCTCCAGGACGGCGAGGCGTTCCTGGCCGCCACCGCGCTGCGCCCGGTCGCGCGCCTGGCCCCCGACCTCGCCGACCGGCTGGGTCTGCGCGGCGGGGAGAGCGTCGATGTGACCACCGCGATCGGCGTCGTCACGCTGCCCGCGGTCGTGGCGGGTCGGGTCGCCCCGGGCACCGTCTGGCTGCCCGAGTGCTCGCCCGGCTCCACGATCCGCCAGACGCTCGGCGCCGGTCACGGCTCCCGCGTCCGGCTGTCCCTGACATCGGCAGAAACCCTGCCCAGCACTCCGACCGGCGACCTGATCGGCGCCTCGGCCAGCACGGAGGTGGCCCGGTGACTCCCACACATCTTCTGCACGTGCTGCCCGCGGCGATCCCCGACGACACCGGGGGCGTGGTCGCGGACTTCTCCGAAGAGACCTGGTGGCTCACCATCGTCAAGGCGGTCTTCGTCGTCGCCTTCCTGATCGTGAGCGTGATCCTCGCGCTGTGGGTGGAGCGCCGCGGGCTGGCGCGCATGCAGACCCGCCCCGGTCCCAATGTCAACGGCCCCTTCGGCTTCTTCCAGGCGATCGCGGATGCGGCCAAGCTCATCATGAAGGAGGACTTCTGGCTGGGCGGGGCCGAGAGGGTCATCTACATCCTCGCCCCGGTCATCGCGGCGTTCTGCGCCTTCATGGTCTACGCCGTCATCCCCTTCGGGCCGCAGGTCTCCATCCTCGGGCACTCCACGCCGCTGCAGCTGACCGACTTCCCGGTGGCGGTCCTCTACATCCTGGCGATCACCGCCTTCGGCGTCTACGGCATCATCCTGGGCGGCTGGTCGACCCACTCGACCTACCCGCTCTTCGGCGCCGTGCGCTCCGCCGCTCAGGTCATCTCCTACGAGCTGAGCATGAGCCTGGCGATCCTCACGGTCTTCCTGGCCTCGGGAACCATGTCGACCTCCGGCATCGTGGGCGCCCAGCAGCGCATGTGGTGGGGCCTGGCGATGGTGCCGAGCTTCCTCATCTACGTCGTGTCCATGGTCGGGGAGGTCAACCGCCTGCCCTTCGACCTGCCCGAGGCCGAGGGCGAGCTCGTCGCCGGCCACATGGTCGAGTACTCCTCGATGAAGTTCGCCTGGTACTTCCTGGCCGAGTACATCAACATGTTCAACGTCTCCGCGGTGTGCGTGACCCTGTTCCTGGGCGGCTGGCGCTCCGTCATCGTGGCGAGCTTCTGGGAGGGCGCCAACTCCGGATGGTGGCCGATGCTGTGGTTCGTCGGCAAGGTGTGGGCGGTCATGTTCTTCATGGTCTGGACCCGCGGCACCCTGGTGCGCATCCGCTACGACCACTTCATGAAGCTGGGGTGGAAGTTCCTCATCCCCGTCTCGCTGGCCTGGTTCGTCCTGGTGGCCGTCCTTCAGGGGTACCGCGCCTTCTTCAGCGGTTCGCCCGCCGGGCTGCTCATCGTCCTGGCGGTCGTCTTCCTGGTGGCCATGCTCGTGCTCTTCTTCCTGCCCGAGGCCGACGACGATGATCCCGCCTCCGGGGCCGATTCCCTGACGGTGCCGGGGGAGGAGCTCGATGCCTTCGCGGGCGGCTACCCGGTCCCGCCGCTGCCCGGCCAGCAGCTGCCCCTGTCCCCGCGCGTGCGCCGGGCCCAGCGGGCCGGGGATCGTGCCCGCCTCGATGCTGCCAGTTCAGTCAGCTCTGTGACGCTGGCTGCCGCCCCCGACTCCGGCGACATCGTCCAGGAGGGAACAGATGACTGACCAGACTTCCGACGGCTCCCGCATTCCGGGGCGGCAGGATACCGACCACGACCAGTGGCTGCGCGACCTGCCGGGACCGGTGGGGCGCTTCCTCGCCCCGGTCGCCGGTTACGGTGTGACCATCTCCTCGATGTTCCGGCCCACGGTCACCGAGCTCTACCCCTTCGAGCCGCCGGTGCTCATGCCGCGCTACCACGGACGCCACCAGCTCAATCGCTACGACGACGGGCTGGAGAAGTGCATCGGCTGCGAGCTGTGCGCCTGGGCGTGCCCCGCGGACGCCATCTACGTCGAGGCCGCCTCCAACGCCCCGGGAGCCCAGTACTCGCCCGGCGAGCGCTACGGGCGCGTCTACCAGATCAACTACCTGCGCTGCATCTTCTGCGGCATGTGCATCGAGGCCTGCCCCACGCGCGCCCTGACCATGACCCACGAGATCGACGAGCTGGTCGGGCCGACCCGCACCGGCCTGATCTACGAGAAGGAGGATCTGCTCGCCCCCGTGCCCGAGGGGGCGCTGGAGGCCCCCCACCCCATGGTCGAGGGGACCGAGGACGGCGACTACTACCGCGGTGAGGTCACCGGCGTCACCCAGGCGCAGATCGACTGGGTCCGCGAGCACCGTCCCGACGACGAGACCCTGGCCTCCGCCCATCCGGTTCCCGCCCCCAGCCCGGCCAAGGAGGCGGTGCACTGATGACTGTCATGACTGGTCTGCCGGCACTGACTGCACTGCCTGCACTGCCTGCGACTCTCCCCGCGACTCTCAACGAGTCCGGCACCGTCTCGACCGGGGAGACGATCCTGTTCGCGGTGGTCTCTCTGATCACCGTGGTCTGCGGCCTCGGCCTGCTGACCGCCAAGCGTGCGGTGCTGGCCGCCGCCAACATGATCGGCATCATGATCTGCCTGGCGATCCTCTATATAGCCGGTGGGGCGCCCTTCCTGGGCATCACCCAGATCGTCGTCTACACCGGCGCCGTCATGACGCTCGTCCTGTTCGTCATCATGATGGTCGGCGTCGGCGGCGAGGAGCCGGTGACCGCCGCCGGCTCGCCCGCCGGAAAATGGATCGTCGTGGCCCTGGGCGCCGGCCTGGCCGTGGTGCTGGCGGCCGTCGTGTGGCGCACCGTCTTCCCGATCGCCACCGACGACGACGGGCAGGTCCTCGCGAATCCCTCGGATCCCTCCGAGCTCGCCGTCGTGCTGTTCGGCGATCACGTCGTCATCATGGAGCTGACCGGCATCCTGCTCATCATCGCCGCCGTCGGCGCCCTGACGCTGACCCATCGTCAGCGCATCCGGCCCCGCATGACTCAGCGCGCCCAGATGGAGGCCAAGATGCGCGCCTTCGCCGACAGGGGCCTTCACCCCGGGCAGAAGCCCATGCCCGGTGTCTACGCCGCCACCAATGCCGCCGCCGCACCGGCGCTCGGCGCCGAGGGCACTGCCCTGGCGGAGTCGGTCCCGCGCGTGCTGCGCGTGCGGGAGCAGGACCTCGAGCTGTCCGAGGTCTCCCCGGAGATGGGGGCGGCTCAGCGCGCCGGCACCATCACCGCCCGCGAGGGCGCCACGGTGGGGCGCTCCGGCATGGCCTCCATGCCCGGCGCGGCCGCCCCGGTCGTCGTCCAGCCCGTCGCCGTCGATCCGCTGGTCGAGCCCGTTGCGGAGCCGGATTCGGCTGATCCGGATGCGGATTCGGACTCGGCGCAGGCCGACGGCCGCCGCGGGAAGGACTCCGAGGGCGGGAAGAACAGGAAGAAGGAGCAGAAGTGACCGTCCCCGTCACCGCCTACATCGTGCTCGCCGGGGTGCTGTTCAGCCTCGGGGCGCTCACGGTGCTCCTGCGGCGCAACGCCATCATCGAGCTCATGGGCGTCGAACTCATGCTCAACGCCGTCAATCTGGTCCTGGTGACCTTCTCCCGCATTCACGGCAACCTCACCGGCCAGGTCTTCGCCTTCTTCGTCATGGTCGTCGCGGCCGCCGAGGTGGTCGTGGGCCTGAGCATCGTCGTGTCCATCTTCCGCACCCGCAGGTCCACGTCGGTCGACGACGAGAACCTGCTCAAGAACTGAGGGGCCGCAGCTCATGACCGCATCGTCTCTCGTGCTCGCCGGCGCCATAGGGCATGGCGCCGCCGCTCCGACGCCCCTGGTCGGCCCCGCCACGGGTCTGGCATCCATGGCCTGGCTGCTGATCGCCGTGCCCGCGGCCGGCGCCGCCATCCTCCTGCTGGCCGGGCGCGTCAGTGACCGCTGGGGCCACCTGCTGGGCCTGCTCGCCTCGCTGGCCAGCGCCTGCCTGGGCCTGGGGATCCTCGCCCAGGTCCTCGGCCTGCCCGCCGAGGAGCGCACCATGGTCGTGAGCCTGTGGCGCTGGTTCGGCGCCGGAGACCTCGATGTGCGCATCGGCCTGCGCATCGACCCGCTGTCACTGACCTTCGTGGCGCTGGTGACCTTCGTCGGCTTCCTCATCCACGTCTACTCGGTGGCCTACATGGCCCACGACCGGAACCGCCGCCGCTTCTTCGCCTATCTGAACCTGTTCATCGCCGCCATGCTGACGCTCGTCCTGGGCGACTCCTACATCGTCCTGTTCGTCGGCTGGGAGGGCGTGGGCCTGGCCTCCTACCTGCTCATCGGCTTCTGGAACACCGCCGACGCCGACGCCCCCCAGGCCGAGCGGTTCACCAGCCGGCAGAACGCGACGGCCGCCAAGAAGGCGTTCATCATGAACCGCATCGGCGACGTCGGCCTCCTGCTGGCCATGATGGCGATGGTCTCCCAGGTCGGCTCGGTCTCCTTCCTGTCCGTGCTGCCGGCCGCCCAGTACGGTGCGCTGTCGACGGGCTGGCTGACGGCCATCGGCTTCTTCCTGCTACTGGCCGCCTGCGGCAAGTCCGCCCAGTTCCCGCTCCAGGCGTGGCTGGGCGACGCCATGGCCGGCCCCACCCCGGTGTCCGCCCTCATCCACGCCGCCACCATGGTCACCGCCGGCGTCTACCTCATGGTCCGCTCGGGCGCGATCTTCGAAAGCGCCCCCGGCGCTCAGCTTGCCGTCGCCGTCATCGGCGCCATCACCCTGGTGCTCGGGGCGGTCATCGGATCGGCCAAGGACGACATGAAGAAGGTCCTGGCGGCCTCGACCATGAGCCAGATCGGCTACATGATGCTCGGCGCGGGCCTGGGACCCATCGGCTACGCCTTCGCCATCTTCCACCTGCTGACCCACGGCTTCTTCAAGGCCCAGCTCTTCCTGGGCGCCGGGTCCGTCATGCACGCCATGAGCGATCAGGTCGACATGCGCCGCTTCGGGGCCCTGGCCAAGGTCATGCGGATCACCTGGATCACCATGGCCATCGGCTGGCTCGCCATCCTCGGAATCCCGCCCTTCTCCGGCTTCTGGTCCAAGGACAGGATCATCGAGGCCGCCTTCGTCGGCGAGGGCGCCCGGCCCTGGATCCTGGGCACCATCGCGTTGCTGGGGGCGGGCCTGACCGCCTTCTACATGTCCCGCCTGTTCTTCATGATCTTCCACGGGCGCGCCCGGTGGACCACCGAGAAGGACATCGAGGGAGCAGTCCACCCCCACGAGTCGAGCTGGCTCATGACCCTGCCGCTGATCATCCTGTCGGTCTTCTCGCTGGGCCTGGGCGGCCTGCTGTCCATGAACGATGTCTTCGTCACCTGGCTGGAGCCCGTTACCGGCCACGCCGAGCACGGCGAACCCGTGCTGCCGGCCACGGTCATCATGGGCGCCACGCTCGCCCTCGTCCTCATCGGCGTCGTCGTCGCCTGGTTCATGTACGCCCGCCGACCCGTGCCCACCGTCGTCCAGACAGGCAGCGCCCTGGTGCGCGCCGCGCGCAACGACATGTACCAGGACGTCATCAACGAGGGCCTGGCCATGCGCCCGGGGCAGGGCCTGGTCATCGCCGCCTCCGCATCGGACCGCTACGTCGTGGACGGCGCCGTCGAGGGGCTCGCCAAGGGGGCCGCCGGCGCCGGGCAGCTCGTGCGGCGCACCGAGTCCGGCTACGTGCGCTCCTACGCCGGCTACATGCTGGCCGGAACGGTGCTCGCCCTCATCGCCGTCCTGGCCAGCAGGTTCTGAGAGGACACGACCACATGCAGCCCATCACCGCATCCATCTCCGGGCCGGCACCTGTCCTGACCGTCATGGTGCTCGTCCCGCTCGCCGGGGCGCTCCTCCTGTGGCTCGTGCCCCCTCTGCGCGGCCTGGCCCGCCAGGTCGGCCTGGTCTTCTCCCTGGGCGCGCTCGGCGTCGGCATCTGGGCGCTGACCCTGTTCGACCCCGGCCGGGGCGCCGACATTCAGCTCGCCGAGGTCCACCCCTGGATTCCGGTCCTGGGCATCTCCTGGGCGCTGGGCGTCAATGCGCTCGGCCTGGCCATGCTGCTGCTGGCGGCCTTCCTGGTGCCCGTGGTCCTGCTGGCCAGCTGGGGCGAGGTCCCCGCGGACCGGCAGGGCCTCTTCACTGCCCTGGTGCTGGCCCTGGAGGCATTCATCGTCGTCATCTTCAGCGCGCGCGATGTGTTCCTGTTCTACGTCTGCTTCGAGGCCATGCTCGTGCCGGTGTACTTCCTCATCGGCCGCTTCGGGGGGCCGGGACGCCGGCGCGCCGCCCTGAAGTTCCTCCTCTACTCGCTGGCGGGCGGGCTCGTCATGCTCATCGGCGTGGTCGCCCTGTTCTTCTACGGCCCGCATACCCCGACCAACTACCTCATCGACTCCCTGGCCGGGGCCATGACCGCCCCGCCGACGGTGGCGCGCTGGATCTTCGTCTCCTTCATGGTCGCCTTCGCCATCAAGGCGCCGCTGGTGCCGCTGCACACCTGGCTGCCCGACACGGCCGAGCAGGCCAGTCCGGGCACCTCGGTCCTCCTGATCGGCGTTCTGGACAAGATCGGCACCTACGGCATGATCGCCCTGGTCCTGCCGCTCTTCCCCGAGGCGGCCACCTGGGCCGCCCCGACCATGCTGGTGCTGGCCGTCATCGGCATCATCTACGGGGGCCTGGCCGCCATCGGCCAGGACAACCTCTACCGCCTCATCTCCTACACCTCGATCAGCCACTTCGGCTTCATGGTGCTGGGGATCTTCATCGGCAGCCCGGTCGCCGCGACCGGGGCGATGGTCTACATGGTCGCCCACGGGCTGTCGATCGCCGGCCTCTACCTGGTCACCGGCTTCCTGGCCCGACGCACCGGCACGGTCGCCATCAGCGAGCTCGGCGGCATCGCCCGGGTCATGCCCCTGGTGGCCGGCACCTTCCTGGTCTCCGGCCTGGCCTCCATCGCGCTGCCGGGCCTGAGCGGCTTCGTCCCGGAGTGGATGGTGCTCACCGGGACCTTCTCGCGCTCCGTCCCCCTGGGGATCGTCGCCGTCGCCGGCGTGGTCATCGCCGCGGTCTACATGCTCCTGCCCTACCAGCGGGTCTTCACCGGGGCTCCGGCCCCCGAGCGCGTCGGCAGCGCGGATCTGGATGCGCGCGAGAGGCTCGTACTGGTCCCCGTCATCGCTGCGATGCTCGCGCTGGGGCTGGCTCCGGGCGTGCTCACCGATGCTCTCGACGGCGTCGCCGGGCAGGTGGCGGCCACCATGAGCGCCGGTGCCGGTGCCGGTCGCCCGGACGCCGCGGTGGAGCCGGCTGTGGAGCCGCAGAACCCCGCGGACCGGCCCGCGTCCCTCACCCTCAGCGTCACGGAAGGGATCAGCAAGTGAGCTTCACCGTCCCGACAATCGAGTGGGCCGGACTCGCCCCGGTCCTCATCATTCTGGGGGCCGGCGTGCTCGGCGTTCTCGTCGAGGCCCTCGTGCCGCGCGCGGGGCGCCTGTACACCCAGGTGGTCCTGTCCGTGCTGGCCGTTCTCGGTGCCGGCGTCGCCTTCGTCATGCGCTGGACGCAGGTCCTCCCGCAGGATGCGAGCACGGGCCAGGTCGTGCCGTCCGGGAGCGTGCTGACCCCCGGAATCAGCGAGGATCCCTTCGGGGTGGCCGCTCAGGGGATCATGCTCGTCATCGGCCTGCTGTCCGTGCTGATCATGGCCGACCGCACCACCGCCGGCGACGGCGCCTTCGCGGCGCAGGCCGCCGACCGGCCCGGCAGCGCGGAGGAGACCGAGTCCCTCCATCACGGCTGGACCACCACCGAGGTCTTCCCGCTGACGATGTTCTCCCTGGCGGGCATGATGCTCTTCCCGATGGTCAACGACTTCATCGCCCTGTTCGTCGTGCTCGAGCTGATCTCGCTGCCGCTGTACATCATGGCAGCCACCGCCCGCCACCGCCGCCTGCTGAGCCAGGAGTCGGCGCTGAAGTACTTCGTGCTGGGGGCCTTCGCCTCCGCCTTCCTCCTGCTGGGCTCGGCTCTGCTGTACGGCTTGTCCGGATCGGTGTCCTACACGAGCATCGCCACCAGGCTCGCCGCCGGCGGCGGGGCCGACGTGATCGACATGGACTGGCTCGGCCTGGCGGGCGTGGCCTTGGTGACCGTGGGCCTGCTGTTCAAGACCGCCGCCGCGCCCTTCCACGCCTGGAGCCCGGACGTCTACCAGGGCGCGCCGACCCCGGTCACCGGCTTCATGGCCGCCGGGGTCAAGGCCACCGCCTTCCTGGCGCTCGTGCGCTTCTACTACATGGTCGGCGGCTCCTTCGGGTGGGACATGGCGCCGTTCCTGTGGACAGTCGCGATCCTGACCATTGCGGTGGGCACCGTCGTCGGCGTCGTCCAGAGCGACGTCAAGCGCATGCTCGCCTACTCGGCGATCGCGCACGCCGGCTACATGCTCATCGGCATCATCGCCTTCAACGGGCTGGCCATCAGCGCCCTGCTGCTCTACGCGCTCGCCTACGGCGCGGCCACCGTGGGCGCCTTCGGCGTGGTCACGCTGGTGCGCGCGAGCCATGCCGGTGCGGCGGGCGCCGAGGCCACCGACCTGGAGTCCTTCGCGGGCCTGGGGCGGCGCAGTCCCTGGCTGGCCGGCGCCATGACGGTGTTCCTGCTGTCCTTCGCGGGCGTGCCGCTGACGGCTGGGTTCATCGCCAAGTTCGAGCTGTTCATCGCCGGAGTCGGCGGCGGGGCCCTGTGGCTGGTGATCGCCGCGGTGGTCTCCTCGGCCATCACCGCCTTCTTCTACATGCGCCTGGTCGTTCTCATGTTCTTCCGCGACCCCCAGGAGGATCGGGTCGTGGTGGTGGGGTCGATGGGACCGTCTGGCGCCGCCATCACCGTCGCTGTCTTCATCACGGTGGTGCTCGGCGTGCTGCCGCAGGCCGTTCTCACGCTGCTGGGCCGCGCCGCTATGCTCTTGCCGTGATCGGATCGCTGCCTTTGAACGCCCCGCAGCTCGAGGGGCGGATCATCCCGGCCCTCGACGCCGTCGAGGCGCGTCTGCTCGAGGTTGTCAGCAATGCTGATGAGACCATCAACCCTCCCACCTCCCACCTGGCCGAGGCCGGGGGGAAGCGGCTGCGGCCGGTGCTGACGCTCCTGACCGCCCAGCTCGGGGACACCGCTCTGGCCACGGGGGAGCAGGTGCGCGATGCCGGTGTCGCGGTAGAGCTGACGCACATCGCCACGCTCTACCACGACGACGTCATGGACGAGGCGCCTCTGCGCCGCGGCGCCCCCAGCGCACAGACGGTGTGGGGCAACTCCGCGGCGATCCTGACCGGGGATGTGCTGGTGGCGCGCGCCTCCCAGCTCGTCGCGGCGCTCGGCCCGCAGGCGGTACTCGCTCACGCCAAGACTTTCGAGCGCCTGTGCATGGGCCAGCTCCACGAGACCCTGCCCCGACCGGCCGGGACCGACCCGGTCGATCATTACATCCAGGTGCTGGCGGATAAGACCGGCTCCCTGATTGCCGTGTCCGCCCGCTACGGCGCCATGCTGACCGGCGCCGGCGCCACCACCGAGCGCATCGTGGAGGAGTTCGGCGAGAAGATCGGTGTCGCCTTCCAGTTGGCCGACGACGTCATCGACCTGGCCAGCGACTCCGAGACCACCGGCAAGACCCCGGGTACGGATCTGCGCGAGGGCGTGGACACCATGCCGGTGCTCCTGCTGCGCAAGGCCCTGGCCGCCGGCGAGCTCGACGCCGCCGGGCAGTCGATCCTCTCGCGGCTATCGACCGGGAATCTGAATGATGACGCGGTGCTGGCCGACGTCGTCGCCCGGCTGCGCCTGCACCCGGTGCTCGCCCGTACGCGGGAGATGGCCATGACCTGGGCCCGGGAGGCCGTGGGCGTGCTCGAGGGGCTTGAGGACGCCGTCCTGGCCGGGACGCGCCTGCGCCTGGATGCTGCGGGGGCGGACGGGGCCGAGCGGGAGGAGGCCCTGGCCGATGCAGCGCGGCGCGTGGGGCTCGTGCGCGCGGGCATGGAGGAATTCGCGCGGCTGCTCGTGGACCGGGCCGCCTGAGCCCTTCGCCGAGATCGGTCGTACTCCGGCTCGAGATCGGTCCATTTCCGCACCGAGATCGGTCCAGCTGCGGATAGACCTCTCAGGATGCGGCAGGAGACGGAGTCGGCGCGGTCGTCTCCGGAGCCGACGTCGGGGTGGACGGCGAGGAAGGCGCTGCCGGTGCGGATGGCTCCGGAGGAGTCGAAGCGGAGGCGGAGTCGAGCCACTCGGTGGCGGGGAAGAATTCGCTATCGGTGGCCAGGCCCCAGGGGGTGACCACATCTATTTCTGACGGTCCGCTCCTGACGGCCGCCTTATAGGTTCTTGTGATCGTTTCGCCCGTGCTCACCGCTATGAGCTCGAGGCGATCATTGCCGGGGGTGGCAGAGTGCCCGGGGTAGGAGACGTAGAGGACGCCGCCGAAGACGCCCATTCCCTCCGGGTCCACCCGGCCGTCCGAAGCCCACGCGAACGCGATGGCGGGGGACGGGGCTCCGGGAAGCCGGACGGCGGCGGTGTCCTCATCGCCGTCGTTCTGACCAAGAGTGATGATCTCCTGCTGGTCCGAGGTAATGTCGGGCCAGTGCTTCAAGGCGACGTCCTTCTCCCAGCCGGCGTCCAGCTCGACGGTCTGGCCGGAGGCCCGGTTCTCCAGGTTCCGCGCGTAACAGGGGGCCGCGGCCTCGGCGGAGTCCATGTAGTAGTACCAGCCGTCCCTGACCATGATCGGTATGTTGTCGCCGATGGGCTCATGGACGCCGTCGGCCAGGAACACGATCTCCCTGGTCGGGACTGTCTCATCCCCAATGCTGATCGCCTGGCCGTAGGACGTGATCGCGGTGCCGTACTGATTGCCGAGGACGGAATGGGCGTCAAACTGGGTGGACAGGTCATCGGCGCTCAGTCGCAGCCCGATGTAGTCGGCATCAGCATGACCTTGGAGCGTCATATTGTCGCCCGCAAGGATGAGTGAGGTGCGGTCTGCGGAAAAGGACAGATGCATGGAGGGGACGAGTTGGGCGTAGAACTGCTCGCTGAGGGTGGTGGAGGCGACGACGGCGCCGTCGGACAGGCGCACCTTGAGCATGAGAACCGAGCAGGTCCGCTCGTCGGGCAAGGTGTTACTGTAGGTCTCGTCGTCGGTCGTCCCGGCGCTCTGGGGCGGTGAGGTTGGTGAGGGCGCCGACGGCGTGCTGGTGCCGAGGGTGAGGTAGGCGTGTTCGGCGTCGAGGAGGGCGGGGCCGTCCGTGATTGTGATCCGGGCGGTTTTCGGGACATTGTCGTCCTGGTCATCGGGGTCCTTCAGCTCCACCTCCTTGGTGGTCCAAGCGCCGTCGGGGTCGTCGGGGCTGGCGGGGTCCGGGAGTACGGCGCGGGTGGTGGGTCCGGAGATGTCGACGATGATGGGGCACCACCCGCCTGTGCAGGTCTCGCTCGCCTCGCTCAGCGCGGCGGCGCCGCACAGGTAGCGGTCGCGGGCGGCGTTGAGGGAGGTGATGAGGTAGGTTCCCGGCCAGGTGGGTTTGTCGGCGAAGGCCGAGGGAATGGCGTCGGGGCTGGGCGGCGGGATCGGCGTGGGTGGTTCGGCCTCGTGGCGCTTCCTCGGTACGCAGGCGGTCAGCGCAGGCAGGGCGGCGACGGCCGCGCCGGCGACTGCGGCGGTCAGGAAGGTGCGGCGGCGCATGTCGGTCTCCTGAAGCAGGACGGGACGGGCGGTCGGGGCTGAGCTCACTCTTGCCCTCCGTCGCGGGGCTGACCATGGGCAGCCCTGCCCGCCCCCTTTCGTCGAGATCGGTCGTACTCCGCGTCGAAATCGGTCGTAGTCCGCATCGAGATCGGTTCAACCGACCGATCTCGAGCCGGAACCGGACCGATCTCGAGCCGGAACCGGACCGATTTCGAGCCGGAACCGGACCGATTTCGAGCCGGAAGTGGACCGATTTCGAGCCGGAAGTGGACCGATCTCGACGAAGAGGAGCGCTCAGGAATCGAGCCAAGCGGTCGCGGAGTGGAAGCGGCCATAGGTCACGGCGCCCCAGGGCGTGACGGCGTCGATGCTGGACATCTTGGTGCTCTGAGATTCCTGCACGAGGTTCTCTCCCGTGGTGGCGGAGATGATGTCGAGGCGATAGGTGAATTTGGCCTTGGGGTCGTTGGTGTCATTGATGGTGTAGATGACATCGTCGAGACTGCTGGCGCTTTTCGGCGCCGGCCGTTCGAATTCCGTCCATCTCAGCGCAGGGGCCGGGGCGCCGGGTTGGCGCACGCTCAACGCAGTGCTGTCCCAGCCGACGGTGAGGATCGTCTGCTGACCGGCGGTGACGTCGGGCCAGGTGTGCTTGGAATCCGCCAGGTCCCAGCCGTCCTCCAACTCGATGACGTCGCCCGTGCTCAGATTGCGCGCGCGGCTCAGAGCCTCCGAATCGCCTCCCTCCCCGTACTTGTAGTAGTACCAGCCGTCCCTGACCAGATACGGGTAGTTCTCGTCGAGAGGCTCGTGGGCGCCGTCGGCCAGGAACACGATCTCCTCCCTAGAAGGGGCCGGATCGTGCCTGGTGACCACGGCCTGGCCTCCGGGGAAGACCTTGGTGAATTCTTTCCCGTCGAGGATGGAATGCGCGTCGAATTGAGTGGACAGATCATCGGCGCTCAGCCTCAGGCCGATGTAATCCCCCTGATCGCCCGTTTTCTGACCCGCCAGGAGGAGAGCGGAGCGATCCGAGGAGAAGGACAGGTTCATCGGCCAGGTGTCCTCGAGCGGAACATTCCTGCAGACCACGGCCGAGGCCGGCACGGCGCCATCAGCAAGATCGACCTTGAGCATGACGACGGAATCGATCTGTGTCGACCGCTCCATCTCCGAACTGCTCGAACTGCCCGGCTGGTCCGGTGAGGACAGGTTGATGGTTCCGACGACCAGGTAGGCGTGGTTCTCGTCGAGGAGGGCGGGGCCGAGCACGCTTGTGGTCAGTGCGGTATTCCGTTCTTTCCTCGTGTCCCTGATCAGCTTGGTCTCCTCAGTGCGCCAGTCGCCGTTGTCGTCCTGGAGCACCGCGCGGGTGGTCAGGGTGGAGACGTCGACGATCACCGGGCACCAGCCGTCCGTGAAGATCTTCTGCGCCTTGTCGGCCGTGGCGCCGCCGCATAGATAGCGACCTCTAGTGGCCTTGAGCTCAGTGCGGGCGGCATCGAGATCGGGCCAGACGGGACGTTCTGAGAAAGCAGAGGGAAGGGCGTCATCGGAGGGAGGCCTCTTCACCGACCGCCAGCTTTCCGAGCAGGCCCCCAGCGCGGGCAAGAGGGTGGTGGTGAGGCAGGCGCCGGTGACGGTGAGGAAGGTGCGGCGGCGCACGGTGGCCTCCAAATGGATTAGTGCTGCGAACGGGAACAGCCCTGATTCTGGACTACCGCGTTCCGATCCGTCGATGGGGACGGATGCCCGGTGCCGGTGCGGGCCGGTCCGCACCGGGTGGATCGATCGGGTGGATCGGGTGGATCGGTTGGATCGTTACCCCATCTGCTCTTTCCATTCATCGATATCCTCGGCCCATGTGGTGGCGGGGTAGAACTGGAACTCGTTGTAGCACCCGTAGGCGTTGACGCCCAGCAGGGCGTCTTGCGGGTCGAAGGGCACCGCTCCCGCCTCGGTTCCCGAATCGGCCTCCCAGCAGATCAGTTCTTTCACTATCGCGTTGTCGGGGCTGTCTGTCGAGTCCTTTGTCACCTGCCCCCAGATCAACCCGCCGTGGACAGTGATCGCCATGACTCCACGATCGGCCAGCGTCTTCTCGGAAAGGACGGTTCCGGGATCTCCGAGCCTTCGGACATCGCGTCCGGAATTGTCCAAAGTTTTTGTCAGGATGAGGCCATCGATCAGCTTGGCGTCCTTCAGATCGAACTTGAGCTCATTCTGTGGAAGATCCTCGGTGAGTGCGGCGCTCTCGCCCGTATTCAGATTGAGAACGCTTATGATGTCTTCATCGGGCGATGTGTCATCATACTTATTGAGCGTATAAGCCCAGTCCTCGAATATCGTGATCAGAATCTGGTCGTCGGGAATGGTGATGGGGCTCCCATCCGACATGTGCGCAATATTCCTATCGACGTCTGGGTCGAGCGGAAATGAGGCGATACTTTCGGCGCCAAAGGGATGCAGGGCGTTCGGTTTTTCCTCGCCGAATACGGTGTGTGCGTCAAAACTGATCGTCATTGTCTTCGGATCGATGGCGGCCGCGACGTAGTTCTTCATGTCGATATTGGCATTGAAGGCGAAGAGGCAGCCGTTGCGCATCCACAACAACTGATTCTCGGTGCCGAGGTCAGTCGCGGGCGCCTGCTCCGACAACGCGAGATCTCCGACGATACTGCCGTCGGAGAGGCGTATCTTGAGCAGATCGAGCTTGCCGTCCGACCTCAACGGCTCCGGGTCGTCCTGGGAGTCCGCGTCGGTGGCCTGGGAGATCTCGTAGCGCAGGGCGAGGGCGTAGACGTGCTCCTCGTCGAGCTCGTAGGCGACGACCGCCATATTCGTCCCCGGAGCCCCGACCGAATCGAGTTCGGCGGGTCCGGTCCTGGGGAAGGGCAGCGTGGTGGTGAAGGTGGAGAACTCGCCGGTGGCGGGGTCGACGGTGAGGACCCAGGCGGTGCCATCGGCCACCCCGACGTAACCGGTGGCCCCGAGGTCATGTATCTCCGGGGTGGGCCGGGTGAACTCGATCGCCAGGTACTGGCCGCGCATGGCCCTGATGGACACTCCGGAGAAGCTGCTGCCGGACCACAGGGGCTCCGCGCTGAAGGCCGTGGGCAGGGCCTTCTCCGAGGGCGGCAGGTTGCTGCCGGTGCTGTTGTCCGAAGCGCTCGGCGAGGCGTCGGTGCGGGGCTTGAGCCATGAGCAGCCGCCCAGAAGCGCGGATGCTGCTGCGGATGCAGCGACGGGTGCGGCTAGGAGGAGGGAACGACGTCGCATTCGGAACTCCGGAAGGTCTGCTCAGGGCTGCAAGAAATACAATTCCATCCTCAAGCCGTGGAAGTAGCACCTGCCATGGGGACGACTCCCCATTTGTCCGGGCTCGCTCAGGTCCCCTCAGGTCTCCTCAAGTTCCCTCAGATTCGCTCAAGGCCTTTCGATCAAGAGCGCCAGGCGGTCGCGGAATAGAACACCGAGCTGCCCGGATTGATGAACCGGCCGATGCCCTCATGGGTGACCTTCAGGGTGCCCTCGCCGGCCTGGAAGGTCTCCGGCAGCGTTGCCTTTCCCAGCTCCTGTCCGGTCTGCAGGTCTGTCAAGGACACCTCCCCGGGCGTGGAGTCGATGATCGTGTACAGGACGTCGTCGTAGACCGCGGCCGCGGTCGGCAGGGGCCTGTCCGCGGACGTCCATGCCAGCGCGGCCTTGGAGTCCCCCAGCGGGCGGATGTCCACGGCGTCGTCGGAGCGGACCACCGTGTACCCGCCAGTGGCCCAGACCTTCGGCCGCGAGGCGACCGTGCCCGTGGGGATCGGATCGGCGGGCTCGATCTCCGCGCCCGTGCTGAGATCGACGATCTGCCATCGCTGCCACTGCGGAATGAGGCTGTAGACGGTCGTCCCGAAAAGGTGGCAGTCCCCGGTCTGGTACTGGCCCGCGACGGAGCCGTCTTTCAGGGAGATCGCGTCGTACGGCGGATCCGCGGGCGGGGCGCCCACCCGCTTGGAGGACATGCCGGCCAGGAGGTAGTCGCCGCTGAGGGCGGCCGGGCCGTAGACGGCGGGCTGCGGATCCTCGAGCAGCGTGCTCAGGTCCTCGGCGGACAGAACCAGGACGCGGCACGGTCCCGACACCATGCCGGCGGCCAGTGATACGCGACTGGAGTCTGCGGAGACCGCGAGCTGCACATTGCCGATCGTGCTCTCGACCTCTGCGGGCATTGTCATGGACCTGGACGTCACGACCCGGCCCGCCTGAAGATCGATCTTCAGCACCGTCAGTTCCCAGGAGACCGCCTGGGCGGAGCCGGATCGCACGGTTGTCGTCGCGCTGTACGCGAAGACTCCGTCGGGGGCTGCCGTCGCGGCGTCATAGGCCAGCTGGCGAGTGGGGCCGACGGGCTCGCCGCCGGAGGGAAGGTCGGCGGCGGAGGCGATCTCGGAGAAGGACGGGGAGGAGCCCTCCGCCTGGAGCACACGGTATGTCCCGGTGGACAGGTCGCCGTACCACCAGGTCGGCGAGGAGCCGCGGAAGATGTAGCGGTCGGACAGCGACCACCAGGCGCCCTCGTCCGCGAGCATGTCGACGTCGAGGGATGGTAGGCCTGGGCTGGCCGAGAACTCCGTCGGCGCGGTGCGGGCCTCGGTGCTCGACGTCGGCTGCGGGGTCTCGGGACCCTGGGGAGCATCGGTCGAGTCGGTCGATGCTGTCGATGTCGAGTCGGTCCCCTCCGGATCCGGGGACGGCTGCTCGCCGCCGAAGGGCTTGCAGGCCGATAGCAATGGGACCCCTGCCCCGAGAAGGGCTGAAGCCTGGAGGAGGGCGCGACGTCGCATGAGGTGCTCTATTCTGTACTGCCGGGCTGCCGGGCTGCCGGGCTGCTGCGGCTTGGCTCTGGGATGCTCTGGGGTTCGGGGCGGTGTCGGCCTGCACGGCCTGCACAGCCTGCATATGGTAGCGCTTCCATCCTGAGGGCATGTGTCCGACGCCATGAAGAGGCGGCGCCCGTGCCACCTAGACTTGCGCGGGCGGGCGGGCGCCGGCGTCGTTCGGCCTGCCTCACCTCATCCCACCGCCGACAGAAATGAAAGAGCAGTGAACGCACGTCCTCTCAATGTCGCCGTCATTGGAGCCGGTCCCGCGGGCATCTACGCCTCGGACATCCTCTCGAAGTCGGGCATGGAGGTCTGTATCGACCTGTTCGAGCAGCTGCCCGCCCCCTACGGGCTGGTGCGCTACGGCGTGGCCCCCGACCATCCGCGCATCAAGCAGATCATCGTGGCCCTCTACAAGATCCTTCAGCGCGGCGATATCCGCCTCATCGGCAACGTGGAGGTGGGCCGCGACATCTCGGTGGCCGAGCTTCACGAGCACTACGACGCCATCATCTTCTCCACCGGCGCGGACACCGACGCCCCCCTGGACATCCCTGGCGTGGACGCCCCCGAGTGCCACGGCGGCGCCGACTTCGTCTCCTGGTACGACGGCCACCCCGACCACCCGCGCACCTGGGACCTGAGCGCCAAGGAGGTCGCCGTCATCGGCGTGGGCAACGTGGCCCTGGACATCGCCCGCGTCCTGGCCAAGCACCCCGCGGACCTCATGACCACCGAGATCCCCGCCAACGTCGCCGCCGTCCTGGCCGAGTCCCCCGTCACAGACGTGCACGTCTTCGGCCGCCGCGGCCCCGCCCAGGTGAAGTTCACCCCCCTGGAGCTGCGCGAGCTCGGCAAGCAGCCCGACGTCGACGTCCTCGTGGACGAGGAGGACTTCGAGTACGACGAGGGCTCCCAGGCTGCCCTGGCCGCCTCCAACCAGCAGCGCCAGGTGGTCAAGGCCCTCGAGGGCTACGCCATGCAGGAGCCGGAGGACCTCACCGCCTCCCACCGCATCCACATCCACCTCTTCCAGGCTCCCGCGGCCGTCCTGACCGACGACGACGGCCACGTGCGCGCCCTGCGCACCGAGCGCACCCGCCTGACCGGGGACGGCAACGTCACCGGCACCGGCGAGTACCGCGACTGGCCGGTCCAGGCCGTCTACCGCGCCGTCGGCTACGCCTCCAGCCCCATCGAGGGCCTGCCCTTCGACGCCGAGCGCCATGTCGTGCCCAACGAGGGCGGGCGCGTGCTCGGCGAGGATGGCGAGCCCCTGACCGGCATCTACGCCACCGGCTGGATCCGTCGCGGCCCGGTCGGACTGATCGGCTCCACCAAGTCCGACGCGCAGGAGACCATCGCCAATCTCGTCTCCGACGCCAGTGCCGGTCTCCTGCACGCCAAGACTCAGGACGAGGCGCAGGTCGGACATGACGCCCTCATCGCCCTGCTGGAGTCGCGCGGCATCCCCTTCACCACCTGGGAGGGCTGGGAGCTGCTGGACGCCTACGAGCGCGAGCTCGGCGAGAGCTGCGACGAGGTCGTCGTCACAGGCGGCGAGTCCAAGCCGCGCGAGCGCGTCAAGGTGGTCTCCCGTGAGGCCATGACCGCGATCTCCCGGTCCACCGAGGTCCCCGAGGACCTCATCGGCGCCCCCGAGGCGGACCGCGTTCCGGAGCGCGTCGCCGACCGCCTGAAGGGCTGACCGCCTGAGGGGGGCTGACGGACTGATGCTCAACGAGGGCCTGCCCCGGCTCCCGGCCGCTGCGCGCCGGCGATCCGGTTCGGCTCGTGCCCGATGCATTCCTGCGGTTCTGCTGTGAACCGACCATAACCCGCCCACAATCCGCCCACGACTTGCTCGTGCCCGCCACTACCCGTCACATACCAAGCCCGCCACGGAGGTAGAACCATGCGAGTCGGTGTTCCCACCGAGATCAAGGACAACGAGTTCCGCGTCGCCATCACGCCCGCCGGCGTCCACGCGCTCACCCGGCGCGGGCACACCGTGACCGTTCAGTCGGGTGCCGGCGTGGGTGCCGCCATCCCCGATGACGACTACATCGCCGCCGGAGCCGCCATCACCGACGACGTGCCCGCCCTGTGGGCCGACTCCGAGATGGTGCTCAAGGTCAAGGAGCCGATCGCCGAGGAGTACTCCTTCCTGCGCCCCGATCTGCTCCTGTTCACCTACCTCCACCTGGCCGCGGACCGGCCCCTGACCGAGGAGCTCATCTCCAAGCGGGTCACATCCATCGCCTACGAGACCGTGGCGACCGCCTCCGGCGCCCTGCCGCTGTTGGCGCCCATGTCCGAGATCGCCGGCCGACTGGCCGCCCAGGTGGGCGCGGACGCCCTGCTGCGCCCCCATGGTGGGGCCGGGGTCCTGCTGGGCGGGGCCGCCGGAGTGCGGCGCGGGGACGTCGTCGTCCTGGGCGGCGGGACCGCCGGCCTGGCGGCGGCGCGGGTGGCCGCGGGCATGGGGGCGAACGTCACCGTCTTCGACATCGACCCCGAGCGCATGCGCCGCATCGAGGAGGTCCACGGCGGGGCCATCCGCACCCGCTTCTCCACCGAACTCGATGTGGCGCGCGCCTGCGCCGAGGCGGATCTGGTCATCGGCGCCGTCCTCGTCACCGGGGCGCGCGCCCCGCGCCTGGTCACGCGCCAGACGGTCGAAGCCATGCGGCCGGGCAGCGCGCTGGTGGATATCGCCATCGACCAGGGCGGGTGCTTCGAGGACTCCCGCCCCACCACCCACTCCGAGCCCACCTTCGAGGTGGACGGCAAGGTCTTCTACTGCGTGGCCAATATGCCCGGCGCCGTGCCGCACACCTCCACCTATGCGCTGACCAATGCGACGCTTCCCTACGCCCTGGCCCTGGCCGACGACGGCTGGCGCGGCGCCTGCCGGGCGAGCGAGGAGCTGGCCCGGGGTCTGAGCACTCATGACGGCGCGCTGTACACCGCCGGCGTGGGCGAGGCCCTGGGGATTCCGGCGGCCGACGTCGCCGACCTGCTTGCCTGAGGATCTGCTTCGTATGGACTGACGCCGGCCCTGACGAGGCTGAGATTGTTGACTCGCTGAGGGCGTTGAAGGCGTTGAAGGCGTCGATAGGATCGAGTCGATTCACCCGGGCGAAATCCTCAGGAGGACGTCATCAAGGGGTTCGGCATCACGCAGCACAGGGGCGCCCTCGCCATCGGGGTCCCGCCGCGCCGCATCGATGAGACGTCCATGGGGCAGGCGCATCTCGGCGGATACCGCTCTGCGGCCCGGCAGGTACTTCGGCACAACGGCGCAGTTCTGGCTTAATTCTGGCTTAATCTGCAGAGTCAGCGCGATCGTGACGCCCGGGTGCCTCTGCCCGGAAACAGTCGTCTGGTGGACGTCGGCCACGCCCGCCATGTAGTTGTAGTGAGGAGGGCGGCCTCGACCCAGCGCACGCACAGCCAGTGTCCATACACTGCCTCCCATGACAGGCGCCAACCACCACAACGGGCTCAAGACCGCCATCCTCATGGGCGGTCTATGGAGCCTGCTCCTCCTGTTCGGCTGGATGCTCGCCAAGGGCACCGGCTCCGCGATCTGGCTGTTCATCATGCCGCTCATCGGCGTCGCCCAGACCGCCTACTCCTACTGGAACTCGGACAAGCTCGCCGTGCGCTCCATGGGCGCCATCGAGGTCACCGAGGCCCAGCAGCCCACCATGTACGCGGTCGTGCGCGAGTTGTCGGCGGCCTCCGGCCAGCCCATGCCGCGCCTGTACGTGGCCCCGACCATGAGTCCCAACGCCTTCGCCACCGGACGCGATCCGGCCCATGCCGCTGTGTGCTGCACTCAGGGCATTCTTCAGCTCCTCAATGAGCGCGAGCTGCGCGGGGTGCTGGGGCATGAGCTCTCGCACGTCTACAACCGCGACATTCTCACCGGCTCCGTCGCCGCGGGCATCGCCGGAGTCATCTCCTCCATCTCCATGATGGTCATGTGGTTCGGCGGCGGGCGTGATCGCCGCGAGGGCAACGGCCTGCTCGTGCTGCTGATGGCCCTCCTGGCCCCGCTGGCCGCCAGCGTCACCCAGTTCGCCATCTCGCGCACCCGGGAGTACGACGCCGACCACGACGGCGCCGTCCTCACCCATGACCCACTCGCCCTGGCCAGTGCCCTGAGCAAGTTGGAGTCGGGCGTCTCGCGCGTGCCCATGGGCCAGGATCCGCGGGTGGAGCCGGTCTCCGCCATGATGATCGCCAACCCCTTCGGGCGGGTTCGCAACCTCTTCTCCACTCACCCTCCTATGGACCAGCGCATCGCCCGCCTGGAGCAGATGGCGGGGTACTGACGCCGGTGGAGCGCTGCGCATGATGGAGTACATGAACCCTGATGGCCGGCCTCGTGGGAGCGGGCGGCGACCACTGTTGGTGGTGGTCGGCGGCCTGCCCGCGGTGGGCAAGACCACCGTCTGCCGTGCCCTGCTGAGGGAGCGACCCATGACGGGCACGACCTGGCTGCGGGTGGACTCCATCGAGCAGGCCCTGCGCCGCAGCGGGGAGATGGCCCCGGGCATGCCCGGGGGAGCGGGCTACTACGCGGCTGCAGCCGTGGCCGGCGACGTCCTGTCCACCGGCGGCGACGTCCTGGTCGAGTGCGTCAATCCTCTGCCGATCACCCGGCGTCTTTGGGAGCGGACGGCGGCCGATGCCGGTTCCCGCCTCCTACAGGTGAAACTCGTCTGCTCCGACCGGGAAGAGCACCGCCGCCGCGTCGAGCAGCGGGTCGGCGATATCCCGGGCCTGGTCCTGCCGGACTGGCGGGCCGTGCTCCAGCGCGACTACGCGCCCTGGCCCGAGGCCGACCTCAGACTGGATACGAGTCGTCTTGAGGCGGCCGGCGCCGCCGGACTCATCGCCCGCGCCTGCAGTTCCTCGGTGAGCGCTGCTCGGCTCGTCCGGGAATGCTCGGCAGACGACCGGGGTCCCCTGGGAGAGGGGGCCCGAGGATCCGCTCGTCCCGCCCGGGATTCCGCGCCGGACGGCGCTGAACTGGTCGACCTTGACGACGTCGCCGGCCGCCTGCGCGCCGCCGCCGAAGCCGGCCGCATCCGCGGCGTGCCGCCGGGGCCGGTTCGGTTGCGACGGCTCGGAGCCGGGGAGAGCTACGCGGCCTGGCTGCTGCGCAGCGGGAATGAGGAGCGCGTGGTACGCATACCGCGTCGTCCGCTCGACCAGCTGCCCCGGTCCATGGCCGCCGAGTTCGCCGCCCTCGAGCAGGTTCCGCCGGATCTGGGAGCCAGCGCCGTTGCCATCGCCCTGGAGACTGGCGCCATCGGCATCGGTGATGACGGCCCCGGCGGCATCGGCGGTGCCGACGGCGCTGACAGCCCTGACAGCCCTGGCAGCCCTGATAACCCCCTGGGAATCCCTTACATGGTGACCACCTACGTTCCCGGGCGAGTCCTGGCCCCCGGCGACTGGAGGCCGGAGTTCGCCGCGCCGCTTGCGGCGCAGATCGCCCGTCTCCACCTGGCCCTGAGCACGGCGTCCGATGAGTCGGCCTCGACTGGTGCTCCGACGCCGCTGCCCACCGCCTCCCAGGAGGGGGAGACCCTGCTGTCCTGGTGGCGCGAGCACCACTCGCGCACCCTGCTCGATCCGCGGGTCGTCGCGGTCCTGGACCCTTGGCGACGGGTGCTGGAGCGCTTCGATCCCGCCTTCGAGGGCGCCCTGACCCACCCGCTTATTCACGGGGACGCGGTTCTGAGCAACATCGTCGTCGATTCCGCCGGGGTGCCCCGGCTCATCGACTTCGAGTGGGCGGGACCCGGCGATCCGGCCAAGGATCTGGCCCTCATCGGCGGTGCGATCACTGGTGGCCCGTGGTACGCGCCCATGGAGCGCACTGAGATCGTCGCCTTCGTGTCTGAGTATGCTCGATGTGTGCAGCGTTTGAGCGAGGAGTCGGTTCAGACCGGTGCGGTTTCACAGGTGCGCTCGTGCTCCGGCACCCCGATGGCCTGGCGGCCCGACGCGCACGCCACCGATCCGCAGGCGCTTCTGGCCAGACGCGACGCCTGGGAACTGCTCGACCGCCTGCCCAATCTCCTGTACTGCCTCAGCCGCGCCGAGGAGAGCCCGTGGCATGCGCGCTGGGCCGATGACCTGTCTACGGGCCTGAGCGCAGCTCTCACCGCTGACGGTTAGCGCCGGCGTCCGGCAAAGGGGACGCGTCGAGATCGACTTCCTCGAACGAGGGCGACGGCGTCACCGTCGATCTCGTTCGAGAATGTCGATCTCGTTCCAAAATGTCGATCTCGATGATGTTCAAGTGGTTCCAGCGGTTCCAGCCCAGCGCTTCCAGCCCAGCGGCGCCAATGGTTCCAGCGCTTCCAGCCCAGCGGCGCCAGCACTTCCAGCAGTTCTCGATGATGCTGCGGCAGCGTTGCGGCGCCGGGGCAGTGCTACGGTGCCGATGCGGTTGTCGGGCCAGCCCGACCACGGGTCCGCCAGGTGGCGGGCTGGGGCCGCCGCACCGCTACGAGCAGGATTGAGACATGAACCTTCCGACCTCCTGGCGCGACTGGCGCGACCGCTACCGGCAGATGCGCCGTGACGCGGCCTATCTCCTGCTCGCCTGGCCGCTCAATGTCGTCGCCTTCATCATTGTTGTGACACTGATAGCACTGGGGGCGGGCACCGTCATCATCTGGATCGGCATTCCCATCCTGGTGCTGGGCCTTGAGATCTGCACCTATTTCGCCGACATGGAGCGCCGCGCCGTGGCCGCCGTCGATTCCAGCGAGTACGTGCCCGGCCACTACCTGCGGACGGATCCCGGCGACGGAACCGTGCGGCGTCTGCTCACCACGCTGCGGGATCCGCAGCGCTGGCTGGATCTGGGGTGGGTTTTCGTCGGCCTCTTCGTGACGACCGCGACCTGGGCCCTGTCTCTCACATGGCTCGTGACCATGTTTGTCGGATGGCTCGGGATGGCCGCGGACATCATTGTGGACGCCACCGTGCCCAGGAGTCAGACCCTGGCCGGGCTGCTCGGACTGAAGCCGGCTCTGCTGTGGCAAGTCCTGTTGGACCTGGCGCTGTGGGTGCTGTTCACTCTCACCGCCCCTCTCGTGCTGCGGGCTCTGACGCGCGCTCGGCAGGCCTTCAGCCGGGCTCTCCTGTGCCAGCGCAGTGAGGTCGCGCGTCTGGAGACCTCGCGCGCCGCCGTGCAGCGCGCCGAGGCCGACACCCGCCGCCAGCTCGAGCGCGATATCCACGACGGCCCTCAGCAGCGGCTCGTGCGCCTAGGCATGGATCTGGCCCGTGCCAAGCGTCAGGCTGTCAAGGATCCTCAGGCCGCCGAGGGCATCATCAGCGGGGCGATGGATCAGACCCAGCAGACTCTCGACGAGCTGCGCCGCCTCTCGCGCGGCATCGCGCCCCCGGTGCTCACCGATCGCGGGCTGTCGGCGGCCCTGGCCGAGGTTGCTGCTCGCTCCACGGTGCCGGTGACCGTGCACGCCGACCTCCCGCCCCTGCCCGATCACATCTCCCAGGCCGCCTACTTCGTGGCCAGCGAGGCCCTGACCAACCTCAACAAGCACTCCGGGGCCCACTCGGCCGAGCTCGGCGCCGTCATCGAGACCGAGCAGCTGCGCCTGTGGATCGCTGACGACGGTGTCGGGGGAGCGTCCCTGGCCAAGGGACATGGCCTGGCCGGGCTGGTCGAGCGGCTCGAGGGCGTCGATGGTCGGCTGACGGTCACCTCGCCGGCGGGCGGCCCCACCCGGGTGGAGGCGGTGATCCCGTGCGCGTCCTGATCGCCGACGACTCCGTGCTCCTGCGCCAAGGGCTCGCACTCATCCTCGCCGAGGGCGGCCACGAGGTAGTCGCCGAGGTCGCCGACGGCCGGGCGCTGGTGGACCAGGCCCTGGCGCTGCGCCCCGACCTCGTCATCGCCGACATCCGTATGCCGCCGTCGCACACCGACGAGGGGCTGCGCGCCGCCAGCAGCATCCGGCAGCAGTGGAACGACGCCCCCATCCTCCTGCTGAGCCAGTACGTGGTGGCGGGTTACGTGCCCGAGCTCCTGGCCGACGGCGGGGCCGGCATCGGCTACCTCCTGAAGGATCGCGTCACCGACATCGACTCCTTCCTCGCCGCGGTCGAGCGGGTGGCGCGCGGAGAGCTGGTCCTGGACCCCGACGTCGTCGCCCAGGTGATGCAGCGCGGCCGGCGGGACGATCCGATCGAGTCGCTCACGCCGCGCGAGCGCGAGGTGCTCGCCCTCATGGCCGAGGGCTGCACCAACGCCGCCATCGCTGCACGGCTGGTCGTGACCGAGGGCGCCGTGGAGAAGCACACTCAGCGCATCTTCGCCAAGCTGGGGCTTCTGCCCGATGCCGCCGTGCATCGCCGGGTCAAGGCCGTGCTCGCCCTGCTGTCGTCGTGAGCGAGACCGGGGGCTCTGCTAAACCGTTGAACTGCTGGACCGCGTGTCTTTCCGGCCCGGTTCCGACCCTGCTCTGAAGCGCCGGCGCTCAGCTGTTCTGCTTCCCCATGCAGAAGGCGAGGTCATAGGGAGTGGATCTCATGAGCTCGGCGGGAGATGGCTTATGGTCCGGGGTGTGGAAACGGGCCAATGAGAGTCCGTACACGGAATCTGCTTCTACGCCGACGTCAGTGCACGCCTTACCGTCCATGCTTGATTGCCGAATTCCGTTGATCACCGCCAGCACCGGGTATGAGCCGCTGACGCAATCCGAGCGGACGGCCTCCTTCTGCTCCTCCCAGGGCTTCTTTATCCAGGGCGTGGCCATGGTTTCCTTCTTCTCTTCGGGAATGTCCTCGAAGATCAGGCAATCGCCCGCAACGATTGTGTTAACCTCGCGGGATTGATCGAATTCCGTGGGCGCTAGGCACAGATAGGTGTCCTCGTTGATATTGGCTGCCTCGGTGCCCGCGATCGTCGCGCATTCCTCGGTGCCGGCGGCGCGCCCCGTGACTTGGTAGGCGGCGTCGTTGCGGCTGCAGCTCACCTGCCTGGGGGATGTGCCAGACGGGTTGGTCACGCATTCTCCAATGTCTGCTTGCTCGATCGGTATGGTCGGCGTGCGATTGATGTACATAATGCTGCCGACGGCCGCGATACTGATTAGCGCGAGTGAAATGGTGGCAATAATTCCTTTTCTTCTTCTATGTTTTCTGACGCGGCTCCGCTCCTGATCGGGTGTCAGGAGCGGAGCCGGTGATGCATCGTCGCCTTGCTGCCCTGTGCGTGCATTGTCGAATGCGGGATTGTCGGGGCCGGGAGATGGAGTTGGAATGTCGGACATGGTCTTTCGCATGGGGGAGCGGGAATGAAGAATGGCGACAATACTATCAGCATTGTCGCCATTATCTCAGTTAGTTATCTCGATTATCTCGCGTTGCGGCACCCGTGCTCCATGGTGCTGGTCGTCCTGTGGGCACGTCGGCTGCCCTCGAGCATGTTCGCGTCCTTCGCAGGTCTTCCGGCTCTCCGAGGCGAGCGCCGCCGCTGATCCGCTCGGAGGACTCGCGGGGCAGGGGCGGCGTGGGTGTCGGGGCCTCGGGAGCATCAAGAGCGCTGTGAGCCGCTGTGAGCCGCTGTGAGCGCTGTGCGGATGCTCGGGGATGTTCGGGGACGTTTCGGAGTGCGGCTCCGCCTCGACGTCGGCGACTGTGCGACCGTGTGACTGTGCGATCGTGTGACCAGGCCCCTACGGCCGGGATTGGCGCGGATCGTCGTGAGCTTGCTATTCTTCCACGGCACCGCGCGGCGCCTGATCCCAGGACGGACCGGGACGGACGCGGAGCACGGCGGGTTGCCCGAGCGGCCAATGGGAGCTGACTGTAAATCAGCCGCGGAA
>ERZ773004.381-NODE-381-length-28533-cov-5.146640_pt1 | contig 28533 bp, 28 predicted proteins | sample MGYA00580667_ERZ773004 | MGnify/ENA primary metagenome ERZ773004 (study PRJEB29015, sample SAMEA2737963) | human oral metagenome | biome: human oral; feature: human-associated habitat; material: dental | place: China | collected 2123 ... | reverse complement strand
ATCATCGGCTACGGCAAGGCGGGCATCGCCTATATCGCGTCAAAATTTCGCTTTGAAATTCTGCTGCGCGCTAGCTCGCACGTGCCGCTGATTAACGCTGCGCGCGCGCTTGAGCATCTGCCCGTCGAGATCGATATGGACCCCGTAAACTTCGGCTAAGCGCGATTTGGTAAATTTTATTCTATAAATTTGACCCGCATAATTTTACGCGATACGCCGATGAATTGAGGTAAAATAATAGATTTTGACAGCAGTAGACCTTGCCATCTTATAATTTAAAAAGGCAACGATTTGAAAAAACTACTTAGAAATTTTATGATTTTTGCGGGTTTTATCTTTATGTTATACACCTCCTATTTTCTATATTTTTATTCTAAAAGAGCCGAATATGCGGCTATTTTATTGCAAAAGGCGCTTAGGTATGAAGAGGAATTTTTTACTGAAAAAACACAAAATTTAGACCCGTCTGAGCAGACCAAGCTAAGGCATGAGTTTGAAAAAGAGAAATCAAAGCTAGAAAAATATTGCAGCGATACCATAATAAACGGCGAAAATGGTCATTGCAAGGTTTATTACAACCTCGATTTCGACTATATCCATTTTTACGACGGGCGAAATCAAGATGTCGCGCTGGGCTACGACTTTGATAATGAAAGCATCGAGTTTTATAAAAAGCTATCAGATCACTATGATCACAAAGGCAAAAAATGCAGATCGCGCAGAGTGTATAGCGAGCACCATGCGACATTTGCCATTGATAATTTTGAGCATGCGAAATTTTGGTTGGGAAATTACGGCGAATTTACCCTAAAAGATCCATACATTCATGAATGTGAATAAAATTGATCGGTAATTTAAATACTGAAAGCCTGCCGTATAGATCGGAGGTATATGCATAAATTCATATTTGTGCGGATATGAAATGTATTTTATACTTTGATTAAGTAATTATGTTGTATAAGCGTATAATGTTAGTAATGAAAAACGCTTTCAAGGCTTCAAAAGCCCATTTTAAGGAGTGAGGGATGCAAGTTCGTGCTTTTATTTTAGCGATATTGTTTGCCGTATCGTTCGCAAAAGCGGATGATATAAAGCATCCATCGATGCCATGGCAACTGGAACCTATTTTATGGAAAATTCAAGATAAAAAAGTTGTAAGAAAAGCTCTTCACGAACCTATGATCCGGGGTGCAACTACCTTTAACGGCAAGAGTTTTTATTTCTTTACGATAGAAGATAATGCAACGCTCAAAAAAGAGTATGAAGAGCATTTATCAAAAGAAAGAGACTTCTGCAACGACTTTTACGATGATCTGTTCGAATGGAAAAATATAAATATAATCAAACCTCTGGTTTTTTGATACGACGGATTACAATAACTCCGTTTTAAAGAAAAATATGGGCGATTGCTGGTATATGGATATGAATAAAACGATTAGAGACGGCTTTAGCGGGCGCGGATTTACATTGTATAAATTTGATAATAAGCTTTTGTATATTATGATTTATAAAACCACTCCTTATATATATCAGACGGATGATTTCGCAAATCTTGCTTACATTTTAGATCCCAAAGAGTGTAGTAAAATCATAAAAGATCCTCGTAGCAGAGAAAATTTAGAAATTCCGGGCAATATCATATATAAACCGCGTCTGTTTTATGCCGAACCGATACGCTATAAAGATACGGATTATCTGCTTTTCATAGATTTTGACAATACGCACAGCGGTCAATTACTAAACGTCGCAATCAGGAAATTTAAAGACGGTATTTTACAAATGCCTGTTTGTAGCAATTCATACTTAAACACGAAGCTTTATCGATAGGGGCGGTTATGTGGGTTCATATTTTCATCTTAATGATCGCATTCGTACTATTTGCGAATGCAAACGATGTAAGCGATACGGAAATTCCTTTTGATTTAAAAATAGCTTTATGGAAAGCTAATGATAGGAAAGTAGTAAGAAGCAATCCTTCCGGTATGGTAGAAGGAGAAACCACTTTCAACGGAAAAACCGTTAGCTTTTGGCAAATAGATAGAAATACAACGCTCAAAAAAGAATATGAAGAGCATTTATCAAAAGAAAGAGACTTCTGCAACGACTTTTACAATGATTTGTTTGAATGGAAAAATATAAATATAATCAAACCTCTGGTTTTTTGATACGACGGATTACAATAACTCCGTTTTAAAGAAAAATATGGGCGATTGCTGGTATATGGATATGAATAAAACGATTAGAGACGGCTTTAGCGGGCGCGGATTTACATTGTATAAATTTGATAATAAGCTTTTGTATATTATGACGTATAGAGATTTTCGGCAATACGAGATGTCTTTTGCAAATTTTATGTATATTCTAGATCCGCAAGAGTGCAGTAAAATTATAAAAGACCCCTCGAGCGATTCATATCATAGCAGGGCAGATTTTGAGGATTATCGAAACAAGATCGCAGGAGATACCCTGATTTATTTCGGACCGATAAAATATAAGAGCGAAGATTATCTACTTTTTATCGATTCCGTAAATTTAATAAACGGTCTTAAAGCGGTTTCTATTAAAATTAGTAAATTTAAAGACAAAGTTTCGCAAACATCCGTTTGTAGAAATTTATATTTAAATACAAAAATTTACCGTTAAGGAGTAAATCATGCAATACATTCAGTTGCCGTTGATAACTTTAAGTATGCAAAATTTTGGTTGGGAGATCATGGCGAATTTACCCTAAAAATCCTTTTATCGCTGCGGGTTTGGGCTTGCAGTTTTTGCTCCCCAATCTGCGTTTTTAAAATTTTGTTCGGATTTTACGCCACCACTCATGCTTTTGCTCGCCCCTTTTCGATATACAGCGCCTATTCCTCGCTTCCCTCCGCTCGCACGATCAGGCTTTTTGGAAGTCGAAATTTCTCGATTATCTCGCACTCCTTGACGCGCATCTGCCCGTCGTCGCTCTCGTGGTCAAAGCCCAACACGTGCAGCAAGCCGTGCGTAAAAAGCAGCGCCGTCTCGTCATCCGTGCCGTGCCCCAGCTGCGCGGCTTTCATCTCTACGAGGTCTAAATTTATCACGACCGAGCCGAGTAGCACGGGGGCGAAATTTCCGCCGTCAAAATTCTCACTCTTTAAATTTTCATCGTCAGAACTTTCGCCCTCGGAATTTTCGGAATTTATGGTATTAAAATTTTCGCTTGCAGAATTCGCAGCGCTTGTATTTTCATTAGCGTAATTCGTATCGTTTAGAATTTTATCGCCGCTGTTTTCATGCGCGGAATTTTCCTCGCTCAAATTCCCGCCGAAGCCCGCAAACGCCGCTGGATCGAGCGGGAAGCTTAGCACGTCGGTCGCCTTGTCGATGCCGCGCGTTTGCGCATTTAGCTGCCGCATCTCCTCGCCGCGCATGAAAATTAGCTCGACGCTCCCGCCGCCCAGCTCCGCCGCGATAGCGTCCAAAATTTCGGGATAGGGCTGCTCGCAAAGTATCATTTTTACCCCTCTTTTATAAAATTTTCGTATAATTTTAGCAAAAAAAGGACGAAAATGAGAGCTTTATGCGTGATCAGCGGCGGCATGGACAGCGCGACCTGCGCATATATCGCGAAGCGCGAAGGTTACGAGATCGTGGCGCTGCACTTTGACTACGATCAGCGCACGATGGGCAAGGAGCGCGAGTGCTTCGGTAAAATTTGCGACGATTTGGGGGTTGCAAAAAGGCTGATTTTAGACGCTCGCTTCATCGCGCAGATCGGCGGCAGCGCCCTTACGGACGGTACCTTGCCGATCAGAAAGGGCGCGGCGGAGCTTTGCGGCGCGGCAAATTCTACCGGCACCGAGATTGACAGCGCGGTAAATTCCAAGAGTGCCGAGCTTGGAGAGTTAAATTTTGCCGAGACAAATTCCGTCGCCGAATTAGATGGGCAAAATTCTATCGTGGCGAATTCTATTAATGCCGAGATTGGCGGGCAAAATTTTACTGCGTCAAATTTTTCGACGAGCCCTGCGGACGCTCCGCTCGGTGCAGATTTGGCGCGAAATAGCGGCGGTTACGTGCAGAGCGGTGAAATTTTAACCCAAGGCGGTGAAGCTTCACTCGGGGACAATGAAATTTCACCACAAGGCGGCAAAATTTTAGCTCGCGACGACAAAATTTCACTGCAAGACGGCGAAATTGCATCTCAAAGCGGAGCCGAGCCGCAGCAGGGTGATAAAATTTCATCGAAGCACGCAGATGGTAAAATTTCACCGCAAAGCCAAAGCGATAAAATTTCACCGCCAAGCGGCGAGAGCGCGTTTTCGGATCTACCGAGCACCTACGTGCCGTTTCGCAACGGCGTGTTTTTGAGTATCGCCGCCGCCCTTGCCGAGAAGGAGTGCTGCGACGCGATTTTCATCGGCGTGGTGCAGGAGGATAGCAGCGGCTACCCCGACTGCGGCGCGGAGTTTATCGGCGCGTTTGAGCGAGCGCTCGATCTGGGCACGAGCCGCGACTTTCATCCGCGCATCAAAACCCCGCTCGTGCACCTTAGCAAGGCACAGATCGTCTCGCTGGCGCTTGAGATCGGCGTGCCGCTAGAGCTTACGTGGAGTTGCTACGAGCGCGAGGACGCTGCGTGCGGGCTTTGCGACAGCTGCCTGCTGCGGCTTAAAGGCTTTGCGGGCGCCGGCGCAAAAGATAAAATCCCCTACGCGATAGAAGCTTAGGCGCGACGCGGCGAAATTTAATCGCGCTGCGCCGAAATTTACCGAGCCCGCGTAGCGTGGTAATCCGCGTAGCGTTTAAATTTGAAATGCCGCATGATTTGCGGCTAGATTTAAATGCGCTGCGGCTTGCACTTTGGCGCGCGCCGAGCCGCGGCTGCAAATTTAAACTGCGCTTCGGAATTTGAAAAATTTTAATGCGAGCGTTGCGCATGGTTCCAAGCAAAAATCAATTATAAATTTAACCCTACGCTATATTTATTAGCGCATAGGCGGATATAAACATATCGCGGTATAATCCGAGAATTAAATTTTAAGGAGTAGAAAATGGCGTTTGTAGCAGAATATATTTCGAAAGAGGATATTGAGAAATATGGCGTTATTGACATAGTAAATAGCTCCAGGGCAAATTTTGGTGAACTTCCATTGGGCAATCAACGTATAGAGTAGCTTGATTGAGTCATCGATAGGCAGAGGGATATTTGGTTTATCTTTGTGTGTGATCCGCACTTACCGGATCCGCGAGATGGATTTACGGGTGAGGAGATTTATATTTTATGCTATAAAGGCAATGTTATTGAGCTTGATATTAGACGGGTCTATGACGAAACCACAAGTAAAATGCTAGTCGATAGCCCCTTTTTTATCAAATATAAGCTGGAAAGTATAAATTCCAGCACTTACGGAATTTCATTGGACGAGCTTTATAAAATTTTAAAAGAAGCTCTAACGGAATACGGTAATCGCGGTATTGATGGTAGAGAAAATTTACCAAAAGAACACGAAGTCGTAACTTTTCTGCACGATTAAGAAAGCGTAAAAACGACAAGCTAACAAAGCCGATCAAATTTTTATTAGACATTGCAAGCAGCGAGGGCGTGCAATGGTAGCGGTACCGATGGCGGTGCAAGCACGAAAGGAGTTTAGCAAAACGTGGCGCGAGCTCGAAGCGAGATGTGTAAATTCAAAGTGAATTTTATCCAAAACCCAACCGTCAGCGAGCGCGAGATAAAATTTTACTCAAACATCCAGCGCGTGAGAATCCGCTAGCGGGTGCGGACTATTTGTAAATTTTAAAATTTCACTCAAACGCCGAGCGTAGATTTAGATGCGGAATGATCTCAAGCTCTGTGGGTGCGACGAAATCCTTTTTACGCAGCTTTTCTATCGCCGCGCGCGCGATCATAGCGGCATTGTCGGAGCAAAATTTCATCGGCGCGAAAAGTATCTCACAGCCCGCCCGCTCGCACAAATCCGTCAAAAGCCCGCGCAGATGCAGATTTGCGCTCGCTCCGCCCACTACGCCGAAGCGCGCAAAGCGCTTCAGCTCAAAGATCCGCTGCAATTTATCCAGTATGTGCGCGCACGCCGCGTCCTCAAAGCAGCGCGCCAGATCGCGCATCGCCCGCTCATCTAGCTCGCCCGCCTCTTTTAGCTTTTCGATCTGCACGCGCACGGCGTTTTTAAGCCCCGAAAAGCTATACTCCAGCCGCCTGTCGCCCTTCAGCGGCACGGGCAGCTCAAACCTCGGCTCACCGCCTTTTGCAAGCTCCTCGATGAGCGCGCCGCCCGGGTAGCCGAGACCCAGCATCTTTGCGATCTTATCGAAGCTCTCGCCGAAGCTGTCGTCGCCCGTGGTCGCTAAAATTTCGATACCCCCCGCAGCGTCGATATCCAAAACCATCGTATGCCCGCCGCTAACGAGCAAAACGCCCATCGGAAATCGCGCCTCGCCGTGCAAAAACAGCGAGTAAACGTGACCTATGAGATGATTTACGCCGATGAGCGGCAAATTTAGCGCGAGCGCGAGCGCTTTTGCCGTATTCACGCCGCCGATCAGGCTCACGCTGAGTCCCGGGGTATTGGTCGCTGCGACGGCGCTAAGCTCGCTAAAATAGGGCTTTGCGCGCTGCAAAATCCGCGGCAGCGCCTCCGTATGCAGCCTCGCGGCAAGCTCGGGCACGACGCCGCCGTATTTGGCGTGATCGGCCTCCTGGCTTATTTTTTCGTAAAATTTCAGCTCGAAACTGCGCTCATCCATCACCGCGACCGAGCTGTCGTCGCAGCTGCTCTCAATAGCAAGTATCACACAAAATCCTTAAAATTTTTCGCTCATTATACTCAAAAATCGGCGCAGATGAAATTTTAAAATTTAAAGCGGCATGATCTAAATTTTGTTTTTGTCGCGATATACTCCCGCTCGCGGGGCTAAATTTTAAAATACGCCGTTCGGCTCGGTCGCGGTTTATCTGCCGCGGCGAATAAATTTTAAATAGATGAAATTTTGGCAGTTGAAATTTAGCGAGCAAATTTAAAATGGCCTTTGGATTTTAAAGCTCCAAAGGCCGTCTCGATTAAATTTAGCGGCAAATTTAAAGGCTAAATTTCAGGCTCTTGCTCCTGCTTTTTCTCGCCGCTTGGGATCGCCGTGTCGTACCAATCGAGCTTGCGCGTAAAATACATCACCAGCGAAATCACCGCGAATATCATCAGGCTTCCCATTAATAGGGCGTAGTCTTCGGAATTTAAGATGACATAGAGGATCGCATATGAGACGAGCTGAACGCAGGTGATGAAAATGCCCCAGCGCGCGCCTTTGAAAATCGCGCTTGCGTAGAAAAATACTATCGCGCTAACCGCGATCGCCGAAGCAGCATAGCTAAGCGCAAAACCCATGTGTTCGGAGAGTGAAAGCACCAACAGGTAGAAAACGACGTCCTCAAGCCCGATGAGTAGATACTGGATCGGGTGGATGCGCTCGTGAGTGTAAACCTCGCATAAAAAGATCGCTAAAAACGGCACCGCTAAAAATAACAGAGCGTAATCCGTGCAGCGCTTAATCAGCGAGTAGTTGTTCACGGGCTCGATGAAGCCGATGCTTACAGCGTCATTTCTATCGTCGTTGCTGCGCCAGTTCGTCATAGCGACGCGGTCATCTTGATCTGCAAGCCACGCAGGAGCAATGCCTGCGGCTAAGCCTGTAACTTCCCACGAAGCTTTAAAACCGCTAGCGCTTACCTCGCGCGATTTGGCGATAAAGCCGCCGCCAAAGCTAGGCGATGCCCAAGTAGAGCTAATTTCAAAACGGCTATTTTGCGCGATCGGAGCTAGATGAAGCGCCTCGCCGCCTTGGATTTTAAGCGTGCCGCTGATGCTAAAATCAGACGATAGCGCGGAAGCGGGGAGCTTATAGATTAGGCTTCGATCGAAAATTTTAGCCTCGGTGTTGCCGTGATATTGCTTAAGCTCCTTGCCGTTTAAGCTTAAAGCGGGAGAAGCGGTGAAGGATTTTTGATTGCCTACGCCGAGCACTAGCACGGCTTCGTCGAAATTTAGCCTTGATGGATCGACGCCGAGCTCGGTATAGTTTATCGCCTCAAAGTCTGCCTTTAGCGCGAAGTCGCCGTTATATATCGGAACGCGAAAAATTCCGCGCTTTAAATAGGTGGGGTCGATCTCCGCCGCGAGGGAGTAGTTTTTAGGCACGATGATGAAATTTTTCTCTACGCGCCTTTTTACGAGCTCGTTGTTGCTTTTATCTATCGCTTCGATTATCTCTGCGTAGGGCACTACGATCGCAAGGCCCTGGATTTGCAGCTCGCCGCCCACCGGTGTGAGGATCGAATCCTGCGCGAGCTGTTTGGTTTCGGAGCGGGAGTAGGTAAGATTATCGATAAAGCTTAGCGGGATTAGCAGCAGCAAAAGCAGCACTAAAACTATGAACGGTTTCGTCCAAAACGCCCCTCGGATGGCGTTTTTAGTAGAATTTAACAAAGGCTCTCCTTTTAAGTAAAATTTAAAACAGAATTTTAACGACGAAGAGTAAACGGACGGCGCTTGAAGCGGGAGGAATTTTATAAATTCTAAACGAACTTTGGATGTGAAGCGCTACGGATATCGCTTTGAATTTTGAGGATTTTGCCGTAAGCTAGAATTTCATTGCGAATGAGAATTTTGCTATTCGCAAAAATTTTACGAGAAAATTTCTGTTAGTAGAATTAAAAAGCTTGAAATTCTAAGTCTAAGAATTTCAAGCTTTTAAAGCCCTAGGAATTTTGAAATTCCAAGGGCTTAGAATTTTTAAAATTTCGCCGCTTTAGCGTGCAAAATTTCGTGCCGTCATCTCGCGTAAGCTTTAAAATTTATACGCCACGCTTAGCTTGAAATTTCGTCCCGGCTCCCAGTCGATAGCGTTTGAATCACCGGTGAAATCGGCGCTGCGCTGCGAGTGCGACGCGTAGGCTTTATCAAAGAGATTGTAAACACCCGCGTTGATCTCAAGCCCTTTAAATCGTCCGCTATCCGGAGCGTAGGTCACATATAGATCGTGAACTGCGTAGCTAGGCACCTTGGTTTTTTCGTCGCTATTTGCGGAGGCTACGTTTTTGGAGTCGAAAAAGAGTAAGTTATAGCCCAGCAGTAGATCCGCCGCAGAGATTGCGTACTCGGCATTGAAGGTGTATTTATCGCCATAGTCGCGGTAGCCGATGATGTTTGAGCTTAGATAGCCCGAGCCGCTGCGCACGCGGTCTTTATATTCTACGTGCTGGTGGGTGTAACCCGCAGCAAGGCTCAAATCATCTAATATCAATCTTGCGAAAAGCTCGACGCCGTCAATGTCCGCACCGCCTGCATTAGCCCTGCATAAGGTGCCCTGTGCGCCTCCCGGGCAGCCGACGATTCCGCCCGCCGCATTGTTATCTACGATGAGATTTTTATATTCCGTCCTGAAATATTTTGCGGTTAGGCTTACCGAGGAATTCGCTCCTAGCTCGCTTTTGTAGCGACCGCCTATTTCGTAGGCGTTGCCCGTAGTGGCTTTTAAATTTTCGTTAGCCATCCAGCTTAGTGGTCTGCCGCGGCTAGTACCCGCAGCCATCATGCTCTCCATTACGTCAGGTCCTCTAAATACTCGCGCATAGCTCGCAAACGCCCCAAATCCTGCGCCGATCTCGTAATCAAGCGCTAAAGCAGGGCTTACTTCGTTGAATTTATATTTGTAGCTAGAGATATTAGCACCTCTGCCGTTGTAAGTCTTTAGCTCGTGCCTTTCGTAGCGCACGCCAGGAGTTACCGTAAGCCCGCCGTAGCGCATAGCATCCTCGATATAAAAGCTATAATTATCGACCTTCTCGGGGCGTAGATTGCCGGGCTTAACGTAGTTTTCGGAGCGGTAGTAATCAAAGCCATAACGCAACGTATGAGCCAGATCGCCCGTTTCAAATTTACTCTTAGCGCCGATTTTGCCGCCTTTGGTCTCGACGCCCCATTTTACGTTCGTCGAAGTCGATCCGATGCGTTGATGCTTGGTGTAATATCCCGTGATGTCGAGCTCTAGCAGGTCGCTTGGATTATACGTGTATTTGATCGTGTGTGTATCGCGCTCGTATTTGCGGTTATCCAGCTGCCCGTTTAGCCATGAGCCGAATTCTGGGCGCAAAGGATACAAGCCTTTATACTGCATATGCTCAGTAGAGAGCGAAATTTTATGAAAATCCAAAAAGCTATAGCCCGCTTTTAATAAATAATTTATATCGTTGCCGTCGCCGCCCGTAGGCTTGCCGTTGCCCGATTCGCCGAAGCCGTATCCGTAGTGCTTAAACGCAGCAAGCATATCTAGGCTATCAAACGCTCTGCCGTAGAGCATCGCACTTTGCGAATAGCCTTCGTTATTGCTCGTATAGCCCACTTTGAGCTTGGCGCCGATATCCTGACCGTCCTCAAGCATGTCAGAAGCGTCTACCGTCCTGAAGGCAACTGAGCTGCCCAAAGCGCCCGAGCCATTCACGACTGAGCGCGCGCCTACATCGACCTCTACGGCTTTGATAAGATCAGGATCGATTAGTAAATCGGCGTTGTGATGAAAGGTATTGCCGTTTTGCTTCGCGCCGTCAATCGTGATATTTAGACCGCGATCGCTCACGCCGCGCATATAAATTTTTTGATTCATGCCGTTGGTGCCGCCCACATAAACGCCTGGGATGTCGCGAAATACATCTTTGATGAGCGTAGCGTTGCGAGTATTGATTTTGATATCATCCACGGTGCTAGGCGTGCTAGAATCGCTAGTAACTTCGATTACGCCCAGGCTTTGCCTATTTGAATCTTTGCTTTTGGATACGTCCGTAGCGCTTGATTTCTCGTCTGCTTGTGCGCTTAAGCAAAGAACCGCGCACAAAGACAAAGCCAGATGAAATTTTTTCATACGAAACTCCTAAATGATAATGAGATTAAAAAACGGCAGATAATATAAAATTAATCCTTTATTTTATATTAATTATCAAGACATTTTAAAATCATTAGAATTCTATCTCCGAATGCTTTATTATCATTAAATAAAGTTAAATGATAAAATATAATTTAAATATCGATCATCAAAATTTTAGTAAAAATTAAATCTACTTTTGATAAAATCGCTCATTTTTTGGCAAGGCGATTTGCTGAATTTATAAAAATTTTTAAAATTTTTAAGGAGAGCTTATGGGCATTATGGAATTTTTGGCGCATTACGTGGATTACATTATCTTTGCGATCCTCGGATTTATGAGCTTTTTAGTCGTGTGGTTTACTATCGAAAGGCTGCTTTTTTATTCGAAGGTTAAGGCGAGCGATTACAAAAGCAAGGCGCTATATGAAGAGGCTCTGACAAAAAATTTAACGACGCTTTATATTGTTTATTCAAATGCTCCGTACATCGGTCTTTTAGGCACAGTTATCGGCATTATGATCACTTTTTTTGATATGAGTACTGCAAGCGGTATCGATACCAAGGCTATCATGCAAGGTCTTTCGCTCGCGCTTAAAGCTACTGCTACTGGTCTAGTCGTCGCCGTGCCTACGCTCATCATCTACAACGGTTTCGTCCGTAAAGTTGATGTGCTTCTAAACCGCTACGATGAGGTTAAATAAATGAGCATCCCTAGACGAGACGGGCTAAATATCGTCCCGTTCATTGACATTATGCTGGTGCTGCTAGCGATCGTGCTTAGTGTCTCGACTTTCATTGCGCAGGGGCATATCAAGGTAAATCTTCCATCTTCTTCAAGCTCGCAAAATCCGCAAGAGGATAAAAAAGTTACCATTAAAGTGGATAGCGAATCTAAAATTTACCTAGACGATGTCGCAATAAGCGAGGATGAGCTTGAGAAAAAAATTGCCGCACTCGATAAAAACGATCTTGTCGTGTTGAAAAATGATAAAGACTCGAAATTTTCCTCTTTCATTTCGATCATGGATGTCCTAAAAAAGGCGGGCCATGAAAAATTTGCGATCGTGACCGAAAAAGAGCAATGAATAAAGATAGTGCAGTAGGTTTTATCGTATCTTTGGTGCTACATTGCATCATCGCTGTGGGTGTTTTTGCTCTTTTATCGTCGGCACCGAAGCCGCCTAGCATGCCCGATATGATAGCTTTTTCTATCGATAGCATAATGGATGAGGCCAAGCAGGGCGATATTTCTGATGAGCCCAATATCCCGCCTCCTTCTGATCAGTCTGAAGCGGATCCTGAGCCAGAGCCCACTCCGCCGGAGCCCGAACCTGAACCTGAACCAACTCCGCCTGAGCCGGAGCCAATACCGGAGCCAGAGCCGATTCCTGAACCGGAGCCTATACCAGAGCCTGTGGTCGAAAAACCAAAACCGGTCGAAAAGCCTAAGCCAAAGCCGGTAGAAAAACCAAAACTGGTTGAAAAACCTAAGCCTAAAAAAGAGCATAAAGTTCAAAGCAGCGATAGGAATTTAACGGCAAAATTTGACCCGACAAAGCCTATTTCGCTAGGTAGCGGCGGGGGCGGCGGCTCCAGTAGCGCAGGTGGCGGTAGTGACGCTATAACAAGCCGCGGCGATCCTAGCAATAGCGATGTTGGCAAGAAAATTTTCGCCATTATTTCTCGCTACGCGCAGTCGCACTACCCTAAAAATGCCCAACGTATGCGTAAAATCGGCGTCGTAGGCGTGCACTTTACCTATACGGCAAGCGGCGATGTTAAGGGTCTTCGCGTTACGTCTTCCTCGAATGTAGATTCACTTGATGAGGGCGCGTTAAGCGCGGTCGAGCGCACAAAAGGTAGCTTTCCAAAGGTCGAGAAAGATATGGAATTTAACTTTAGCATAAAGTATACGCTAAATTTCAACTAGCCTTAAAGCTTCTACTAAAAACCCCTGCCTGGGCGGTGAAATTTTAAAATTTGCCGCCCTTACCGCTTTATCTTAGCTCGCAAAATTCCATCTTGGCGAAGTAAAATTTTAAATTCGCCGCTTTTGCCGCATGAGCTTTTATAAACGGATTGGCGCCGTGAAATTTAAAATTTAAACGTAGAAAATTATGTCTTTTTAAATTTAGCCAAGCAAGCATCTTAAAGCGTTAAAATTTTAAATTTAAGCTGCGAAATTGCTAGGAAATTCCACTGATTTTAATGGAATTTTTACTATAATTTCGTATGAAATTTAAAAGATTAAAGGAAATTTATGATAGACGTTTACGACTTGGCGGTGATCGGCGGCGGTCCTTGCGGCATCGCTTCCGTAGTAGAAGCCAAAAGAAACGGGCTTGCGCATGTGCTTCTGCTTGAAAAAGGCGACAACCACTCTCAAACAATTAGGCAGTTTTACAAAGATAAAAAGCGCGTCGATAAAGAATATAAGGGCTTTGACAGCGAGACGCGTGGCTCTATTTCGTTTGAAACCGGCACGAAAGAGAGTGTGCTAAATTATTTCGACGAGCTCTTAGATAGCGATGAAATCGATACGAATTTCAAAAGTGAGGTCGAAAAGATCGAAAAGCACGCATATGAGTTTTATATCACGACTAGCTCGGCTGGATACCGCGCGCGCAACGTCATCGTCGCAATTGGCAGGATGGGCAAGCCCAATAAGCCCGCTTATAAAATTCCGCCTTCGATCACGCAACGCGTAAATTTCAATCTTGATAAATGCACGATCAATGAAAAAATTCTAGTCGTCGGAGGCGGTAACTCAGCCGCGGAATACGCTATAGCGCTATGCAAGACCAATGTCGTGACGCTTTGCTATCGCAAGGCTAAATTTACCCGCCTAAACGAGACGAACGAAAGCGACGTAATGCGCGAGACCAAATACGGCAACATCATCTTGCGTTTAGGCATCGATATAGAGGCTCTTGAGAATGAAAACGGCAAGGTGCTGGTAAAATTTGATAATGGCACCGAGCTCGTATTTGATCGCGTGATATACGCGATCGGCGGCACGAGCCCGATCGATTTTCTTAAAAAATGCGGCATCGCTTACGATGAAAACGGCGTGCCGATCGTGGATGAAAATCTTCAAACTGCCACTAGTGGGCTTTACGTCGGCGGAGATCTCATCAGCAGAAGTGGTGGATCGATCGTGGTGGCGATAAATCACGCTCATACCATCATCAAAAATATCCGCAGATGAGGCTTTATCAGCCAAAAAAGGGTTATCGCTACACTAGCGATACGATTTTTTTGTGGAATTTTATAAGGAGCTCAGGCGTGCGCAAAGCTGACGTAGCATCGCAAAATGGCTCTTGGGCGCTGGGCTGTGGCGCGGAATTTAAAGACGCGACAGATGGAGGCTTTAATGCGCAGTTTTGCGCTTCGGATTTCGCAGGCGGCGAAGCGGAATTTTGCGCCGAGGATTGCGCTTTTAGCAAAGAAGAGTCGTATGCCGCTAACCAGAGCATGGAGAACGATCACGATGTTAGCAATACGGACTGCGCTGAACTTAAGGCGGAATTTAAAAAGGAATTTCAAGCGGAATTTCAGGAGAAATTTCAAAGCGAGCGCTATAAAAATTCCGATTTTCAAAACGACGAAGCCTGGCATACTTTAAAGCCTGATATCGCAAGCGGTGAAAATTTTAAATTTTGTGACGAGCAAATCGCGCAGTCTTTAGAATCTCAAAAGACGCACGATAAAGATTTCGCGAGCAAATTTGAAGACGCCAAGGTGCGCGAGGATTTTGCTGCGGAGTGCTTGCGTGACGACTGGTTTGCAGTTTGCGATGAGCGTAGTTTAAAAGGCGTGCTAAATCCGCGAGCGATATACGGCGACGTGCTGGATGTGGGCGCAGGATGTGGAATTTTAGGGCTTTTGCTAAAACGCGATTTTAAAAGCATCAATCTAAGCTTGCTAGAAATTCAAGAGCGAAATTTAGAAATCTTAAGGCTAAATTCTTTGCAAAACGATCTGCCTGCCGAGATTTTGCACGCGGATTTTGCGGAGTTTAAAAGCGAGAAGCGTTTTGACTTTATCGTCTCAAATCCGCCCTTTTATCGAGAGCGCATTTCGCTTAGCAAAGAGCCTCATATGGCGCTTAGTAAGAGCACAGCAAGCCTTAGCCTACGGGATTTCGTGCGATCTGCGAATGCTCATCTTAAGCCTGGCGGTACGCTTATTTTTTGCTATGAGGCGGGCAAGCTAGCTAAAATTTGCGAGCTTTTGGGCGAGTTTAGGCTAAATTTGACGAGGCTTGGTTTTGTCTATCCCGACATTTCAAAGCCCGCTAAGCTCGCGCTTTTGCAGGCTCGTAAGAACTCGCGCTCGCCCTGTGAGATCGTCCTTCCGATCTACGCTAGCGCGCACGGAAAGCGCACCGCACAAGCCCACGCGATCTACAAAAGCGCAGGTTTAACGAGCGTGGATTATGAGTGAGTTTGGCTTTAGCTTCGATGCTAGCGCATGCGAGCGCTGCGGTGGTAAGTGCTGCACCGGAGAGAGCGGCTATATCTGGATAGATGAGAGCGAGATCGCAGCTCTAGCGGCAAAATTTAAAATTTCGCCCGCAAGGATTAAAGAAATTTATTTACAAAAAATAGGCGCTAAATTTAGTGTAAAAGAAAAGCCCTTTGAAGGCGGCTTAGCGTGCGTGTTTTTTGACGAGACGCAGCGCAACTGCGGGATTTACGAGCTGCGTCCGAAGCAGTGTCGTAGCTTCCCGTTTTGGGAATATTTTAAAACGCATACTAAAGAATTGGAGGAAGAATGTATCGGGGTAAGGTTTTAAGCGGAATTTTAATCGCGGCGATGATTTTAGCGCCGCAGTATCTAAGTGCGGAAAGTGGGACGAATGCTGCAGCGGCGAAGCAGTCCGTTACTGATAAAAAGGCGTCTGATCGAAATTCCAGCATTGGCACAAAAAACGGTGCAAAAGATGCAATTAAAAAGAGCTTGATAAATCGTGGCGTAAGCGCTAAAAGTATAACCAAAGAAAAGCTAAATCACGCGATGCGAGCGCAAGAGGACGCCGAGTTAAATTTCGATTTGCTTACAGCTTTGGAGCTACTGCATAAAGATCCCGTCGCATCGATGTTTTTATACGAAAAGGCATACAATAAAACGGGCTCGTCCGTTTATCTGTTAGAGGCGCTAAAGACTGCTTTTGCGATCAAAGATCGCAAAAATACGGCGCGTTATTTAAAGCTCGGCGAAAAGAGCCTAAGCTCAGACTCCGAGTATCTGCGAGTAAAAATCGGCTACTACTTAGGCATTAAAGATAATCTAAATGCCAATACCGCTGCTCTTAAGCTGGTCACCGTAGATCCAGTTTCGCGTAGTTACGCGATTTTAGCGGCGACATATTATGCGATGGAGAATTTTACTTTAGCCAAAACCTACTTTGAAAAAGCCTATGAGCTAGACAAAACTGACGAAAATCTCATCAGATTATGCGACGTGCTGCTAAATAAACTCGATGATTCGGACGGAGCGATCCGCATCATCGAGACGCACAGGCGCATCTACGGCTGCGCCCAGGGTATGGCGTGCGAGCTGCTAGCTGATGTGTATCGCGCGAATAAACGCTATTTGGATGTCGCTAAGATAGATGAAGCGCTGTATGAAGCCAAAGGGGATAATAAATTCTTGGACGATATGATAGCGATTTATTACTACTCAAACGACTTTGATAAAATAATCGAGCTTTTGAAGAAATACGACTACAAGTGCGAGCTTCTAATCGATGCCTACGCGCATAAAAAAGACTATAAAACCGCGATTAAAATGGCGCGCGATGAGTTTATGAAGACCAAAAATTACGACTTTTTGGCGATCGAGGCGATCTATGAATATGAAAGTGCGGGCAAAAATGTGGACGCTAAAACCCTGTCTAGCGTAGTGGCAAAATTTGAAAATATCGCGCCGCAACTTAAAGACCCCGTGCACCTAAACTACTACGGCTACATCTTAATAGATCACGATTTGGACGTTCGCAAGGGCATCGAGCTCGTCCGCCGCGCTCTACAAAAAGACCCCGACTCGCCGTATTATCTGGACTCGCTTGCTTGGGGATACTACAAGCTTGGCGAGTGCGACAAGGCTAAAAATGAAATGGCTAAGATCAAAGACGCAGAATTTTTTAATTCCCCCGAAGGCAAAGAGCATTTGGAGGCGATCGATGCGTGCGCCGCTGGCACAGGCGTAGCGCCGCAGAATTCTATATCGCAAAACCCCGCTACGATAAAAGGCTCCACGCCGAAAGATCAGGCGCCGCAAAGCCCAGCAATAAAAACTCATTCGCCTAATTCCATAAAATCTACGGCGCCCGAAAGCTCTGCGTTAGATTCCGCGCGTCCAAGTCCCACCACAACGCAGAATTTGGCGCCAAAAGGCTCCGCTTCGCAAAATTCTGCCGGGTCTGCAAATTCCGCGATTCAAAACCAGACACCAAATTCCGCGGCTTTTGAAAATTTTGCGACGCCTATAAATTCCGCCGCGCAGAATTCTGCCTCGTCAAGACAAAATTCCGTATCGAGGCAGGATTTTATGCCAGAGCAAAATTCTACGTCGAAAGAGCCCACCGGCTCTAAAATCCAGACACCAAAGCAGTAGCGATGATTTTGGATGAAATTTTAAAGCGTACTCGCGAGGATCTGGCGCTTCGCAAAGAAAGGCTACCCGAGGATCTGCTCGGCCGCTCGCTAAGCGCCAATCCCTACGAGCCGCGTGACGTCATAAGCGCGCTTAGAAGCGATGAGAAGGATCCGCTGCGCATCATCGCCGAGATTAAAAAGGCAAGCCCGAGCAAGGGGGTCATCCGCGAGGATTTTGAGCCGCTAAGCCTTGCGGTGGAGTACGAAAATGCAGGTGCGAGCGCCTTTTCGGTGCTTACCGAGCCGCATTATTTCAGAGGCGATTTGGAGTTTATCCCGCAGATCCGCCGCTACACTCGCACGCCCATTTTGCGCAAGGATTTCATCGTCGATCGTTATCAGGTCCTCGAGGCGCTGGTTTACGGCGCAGATTTTATCCTGCTGATCGCCAAAGCTCTGGAAGGCAAACAGCTAAGAGAACTGCTCGAGTTTGCCCGCAGGCTAGGGCTTCGGGCGCTGTGCGAGATCCACGATAAGGACGATCTTAAAAAGGCAATCTTCGCAGGTGCCGATATTATCGGCATCAACCATCGAAATTTAGAGACTTTCGAGGTCGATACGAGCCTGAGCGAGCGGCTGATACCGCTGATTCCAAACGGCAAGATCATCGTCGCCGAAAGCGGCCTATACTCGCACGAGCAGCTTTTAAGTTTACACGAGGCGGGCGTCGATGCGTTTTTGATCGGCGAGCATTTTATGCGCCAAAATGACGTCGGTGCGGCACTGCGCGAGATAAAGTTCGGCGCGGGCGGCAAAATTTAAATTTGGCTCGTTTGATCGCGCAAGCTTAAACCCGAAGCGAGCCGTTAAATTTAGCGAATGGAGTGAAATTTTAAGGCAGTAAATTTTAAAATTCGGCGGACTTTAAAATTTAACGGCTCTTTAAATTTAGCGCCGCGCCGCGATCTAATATTGCATGCCGCGCTTTGGTGTTGCGCGCCGTACGAGCATCCACGTTGCGCTTTAGCATCGTGAGTTTGTTATTGCGCGCCGTGCGAGCGGCTACGGAGTGAGGTTTAAATTTACGCTTTGCATAGCTTCGCTCGGGCGAGGTTGCGCTTGCGGAATTTGACTGCTTAGGATTGCGCGTCTGTTGCGATGCCCTACATGTCGTATGCTTACGCAAGCCCGGTCTTGGCGATTATATACGGCGCCGTAAATTTAATCGCAGCTCGCGATCTAAGCCGACTCGGCTGCGATACGCCGCGATTGAGCCGCAGCTATGCTATGACTGCGCCGCGTTAAATTTTACCGCGTGTTGCGATGGTGATTGCAGCGCAGGTTTGGCACCGCGTACCGTGCCTGTTAGTGCGCCTAAGATTTGTTATAATGCGCCGCGCAAACGACCGCGTAGATTTGATATCGCAGTCGTGTAGGCGTACGTGCGCTTTGGCATCGTGAGTTTGTTATTGCGCGCCGTGCGAGCGGTTGCGGAGCGGATTAGACGCTGTGTTTGCCGCGCGATGAGTGCTTGCCAAATGCGCGCCCGCCGCGGGCTTCGATTCGCAAAACGTATATCGCGCAGAGGAGGCGCCTCGCGCAGTCTGGGATTGCAAAGCGCGTTCCGTCGCATGCATAGCTCCGCATCGTGCGAGCAAGCGCAAAACGCGTAAATTTAAAATTCTATGAAATTTAGAAGTTTTAAATTCCAAATTTCATAAAATTTTGCGAAACGCAAATTTTAAAATTCCATAGAATTTTGGAATTTCGGAAAGGAAAAGAGATGGATTATCTTTGCGCCCCTTGGCGAAGCGAGTATTTTACCGAAAAAAGAAGCGGCTGTCCATTCTGCGACGCGGCGGCGGATGCGGCGTTCGACGATCGCAACGGCGTGCTTTTTCGCGCGCGGCATTGCTTCGGGGTGATGAACCTCTACCCATACAGCCCGGGCGCGTTTATGGTGATACCCTACGAGCACGCCGATAATATCGAGTGCCTTAGCGATGATGCGTGGGCGGAGATGAGCCGCTACGTGCGCGCCGGAGTGGGGATCTTAAAGTGCACTCTGGGCGCAAACGGCGTAAATATCGGCATGAACCTCGGCGCCGCCGCGGGTGCGGGCATAGCCGAGCACGTGCACTATCATCTCGTGCCGCGATGGCAGCGCGATACGAATTTCATCACGACGATAGCAAACGTCCGCGTAAACGGCGTGTCGTTCGCTCCGCTTTTTGAGAAGCTAAAAGCCGCTTACGCGGAAATCAAAATTTAAACGGAGGATTGAGATGATTTTAGTTGCAGTAGAAAAAGATGGAAAATGGGGTATTATAAATCAAAGAGAAGAGGAGGTTATTCCTTGTATTTATGATAATGAAGTCTATAGCTTTCATGAAGGCTTAGCTTGGGTCAAAAAAGACGGTAAATATGGCTATATAGACAAAACCGGCAAAGAGATCGTTCCTTTTGTTTATGATGATGCTAGGATCTTTTCCGAAGGCTTAGCTGTGGTCGAAAAAGATGGTAAACGGGGCTTCATAGATAAAACCGGCAAAGAGGTCATTCCTTTTGTTTATGATGATGCTAGGAAATTTTCCGAAGGCTTAGCTTGGGTCAAAAAAGATGGTAAATGGGGCTTCATAGATAAAACCGGCAAAGAGATCGTTCCTTGTATTTATGATAGTTTTAAGAGCTTCTTTTCCGAAGGCTTAGCCATGGTCGTAAAAGATGGTAAATCTGGCTTCATAGATAAAACCGGTAGAGAGATTACCCCTTTTATTTATACTATGACTTTCTTATATTCGTTCGACACTTTTCATAACGGTCTAGCTTGTGTTATAAAAGATGATCAATGTTGTCTCATAGATAAAACCGGTCAAGAAGTTATCTCTTGCATTTATGATGATATATTTATTTCAGACGATAACCTGTCTGATGTATATGATCAAGTCATATATTATAAAGGATATGTCAAAGTCAAAAAAGACGGCAAATGGGGTTTACTAGACGATGAGGATAATGAAATTTTAAAGCCTATGTTTTACGATGAAGTAGAACTTGTGAAAGTTTTAAGCGACGACTACGTCAAGATCAATTTAGACGGTCGCGAAACGATCGTGAATAAAAACGGCAAAATAATATCGTAAATTTAAAGGAGAGATAATGGTTAGCGTAGAGCAAGCGATCGAGGATCTGAAAAACGGCAAAATGCTCGTTATGGTCGATGACGTCGATCGCGAGAACGAAGGCGATTTGGTGTTTGCGAGCACTTTTAGCAGCGCACAGAAGGTAAATTTTGCGATCACGCACGCTCGCGGAGTACTGTGCGTGGCGCTCAGCCCGCAGATTGCGCAGCAGCTGGGTTTAAGCCTGATGGTCGATAAAAACACCTCCAGCCACGAGACCGCCTTTACCGTCACGATTGACGCGAAGGACGCCAAGACGGGCGTAAGCGCGTATGAGCGCAATATGACGATCGAGCTGATGTCGCGCGTGGGCGCTCGCGCGGATGATTTCGTCCGCCCGGGACATATCTTCCCGCTTATCGCCAAAAGCGGCGGCGTGCTCGCTCGCACGGGGCACACCGAGGGTTCAACGGATCTATGCCGCTTGGCGGGGCTTTCGCAAAGCGCCGTGATCTGTGAGATTGTCAAAGACGACGGCGATATGGCGCGCAGGGACGATCTGGAAAAATTCTGCGCGCAGCACGGCATCAATATGATCTCGGTCGCGCAGATCGTGCAGTACCGCCTAAAACACGAAACTCTCGTTAAATTTAGCGAGCCAAAAAGCGCTCTGCTGTGCGGCGAAGCGGCGAAATTTTACGACGTGAGCGATCACGAGGGCAACGAGCACCGCGCCTATATTTTCGGCGAGCTGGAAAAGAGCGCGCAGACGAACGTGAAATTTCATAAAATTTCAAGCGATCTGGAATTTTTAAGCGATATGAAATTTAACGATTTCATGCGCGATCTGGACATTTTGCGCAATGAAGGCGGCGTGCTTTTGATGCTAAAATCCGCGCAAAATCGCGCCGATTTTAAGAGCTTCGGCATCGGAGCGCAAATTTTAGCACATCTGGGCGTTAGAAAAATCAAAATTTTAAGCAAGAGCGAGCCGAAAGACTACGCGGGGCTTAGCGGATTCGGGATCGACATAGTTTGATAGCTCACATCGATTTGGACAGCTTCTTTGTCTCTGTAGCGAGGCTTGCCGATCCCACGCTTGCGGGCAAAAAGATCGCAGTCGTCGGAGGAGGCGACGAGAAGATTTTCGGGGGCAAGAGCGAGCTTGGCAGCGTAATTTTAAGCGCGAGCTATGAGGCCAGAGCGGACGGCGTGCACTCGGCTCAGCCCGTTAAAATCGCGCTCGGACTCTGCCCGCAGCTCATTTTGGTGCGCGCCAGACATGGCGAATACCGAAAAATTTCACGCGAAATTTATGAGTTTTTACTAAACTTTACGCCCGAGATCGAAAAATTTAGCATCGACGAGTTTTTTCTAAATTTACGCGGTACGGCTTACGATGCGGACGCGCTGGGCTTTGCCGCGTTTTTGCAGAGCGAAATTATGCGCCGCTTTAGCCTTCCGTGCAGCGTAGGCCTTAGCGAAGCAAAACTTATCGCAAAGCTCGCCACTAGCCTTGCCAAGCCCTTCGGCGTGCGGCAAATTTTAAAATCGCAAATCGCGCGCGAGCTATCCGCCGTGCCTGTGGCAAAATTCCCGGGCATCGGCAAGGCGGCGCAAAAAACGCTCGGTAAATACGGCATCGTAAGCTTCGGCGACGCGCTAGGGCACAGAGAAATTTTTGAAAAGATGGGCGCAAACGGCAGGAAAATTTTCGCAGCCCTTAGCGGCGAGAATGAGGGCGAGGTCGTCTCAAAGCGCGAGCGCAAAAGCATCGGCTTTGGGCGCAGCTTCGCGCCGTGCGCCGATCGCGACGAGCTACGGCGTAAAATTTTAATTTTGACACGCCATTTGGCGGGCGAAGTGCTCGCAAAGGACCTAAAGCCCACGACGTATGATCTAAAGATCCGCTACAAATCGCGCGAGGAGTTTTCGCACCAGATCAGCCAAGATAGGGCGTTTAGTTTAAGCTTGCTGAGCGAGACCGCGCTTGAGCTGTTTAGGCTCTGCGACGTGAAAAAAGGCGCGCAGATAATCCACGTAGCGCTAAATCTTTCAAATTTTAGCGGTAAATCGGGCAGCTCGCTGCTCTTTGGCGAGATCGATAAAAAGCAGCAGAGCTTAGATCGATCTTTAAGCAGGATTTGGGAAAAATTCGGCATCGAAAAGCTGAAAAAAGCAAGCGAAATTTGATTAAATTTAAAGGAAAAAGATGAAATTAGGCGAGCTATACTCGGTGATCTGCATAATCTTCGCGACGAATTTCAGGGGCGTGATAGACGAGGAAAAGTTGCGCGGCTTGGGCAAAAACTGGATCATCGTAAATAAAAATATCGAGAACAAAAACGGCCATGAGCTTTGGCAAAAGGTGCAGAGCGAGGACTACGCGGCGCTAGAGCGCGATTTTGAGGCGCTAAAAGAGGCGTTTGAGATGGATTTTTTCAAGCTCGTTAGCGAAAGCGAAGTGGAGCTGTTTTATGAAAAATGCCGCTTCAAAAAGCCTTTCACGGAGCTTAAAAGCGCTCATGCGGCCAATATGCTAGCGCTACTTGCCATGATCTTTAAGCAAAACACGGACGCGAAATCGCATAAAATTTTGACGCTATATCTGGCGCAATTTATCATTCCGAGCTTTTCCGCGCTTGCTACGTACTTGCAGATAAACGCCAAAAGCAGCTACTACAAGGCGCTGGGGTGGTTTTTGGCGGATTTTTGCCGCGTGGCGAAAGAGACGCTAGGGCTTAGAATTTAGAATTTAGAATTTAGAACGCGCGCTCGGTATTTTTGCGCGTTCGGCACAGAAAAGCGCTATGTAGAGATAAGTCTGGAGCTTGCTTTCGGGATTTCTTGCGCTGTAGTCGGTACAGCTCCTGCGGGTGCGACAAGCTGCTAAGCGAAGCAGGTGAATTTTATCTGCACGGATGTAAAGTGTCTGCCTTGCTGTTTTGTGCGTCGGCGTTTGTTGTGTCGCGCGTCATTTTTGAATTCTGCGCGGCATTCGGCGCTTTGGTCGCGTTATGCGCATCATCCAGCCTTTGCCGTGCGCTGTCGGTATCGATACCGTGCGCGTCGCATCTGCGTCATGGTGCTGCGTACTTGGGTAATCCGTGCGTTGCTTTGTATGCCGCACAAGGCGTCGTCGTTCGAAATTTTACGTGAGACGCCCTGTATATCGTTCGATGTCGTCGCTCGGCACAGCGCGTCTTTCGTGCTTTGCGTCTGGGCCGCTTTGCGTCTTTTACCGAGCGTGTATCACGCAGCGTCTGATGCGCGCCGTTAAATTTTAAAATTTAAAACAAAGGAAAAATTTGAATTACTGGAACGAAATTTACGCCCACTTTGATCCCGTGGCATTCAGCGCGTTTGGCATAAACGTGCACTGGTACGGCATTATGTATGTTTTGGCGCTACTTACGGCACTATTTATTGCCAAGTATTTCGTGCGCAAAGACGGTCTTGGCTTTAGCGATAAGATGCTTGATCGCTACTTTATCTGGGTCGAAGTGGGCGTCATTTTGGGCGCGCGGCTTGGATACATCGCGATCTATTCGGGCGAGGCGGCGTGGTATTTCAGCCATCCGTGGCAAATTTTTAACCCCTTTCATAACGGCGAGTTCGTGGGCATTCGCGGTATGAGCTATCACGGCGCGGTCGTCGGATTCGTGATCGCAACGGTTTGGTTTTGCAAAAAATTTAAAACCGATATGTGGGCTCTGCTCGATCTCGTGGCACTTAGCGTGCCGCTTGGATATTTTTTCGGACGCGTGGGGAATTTTTTAAATCAGGAGCTTTTCGGGCGCGAGACGAGCGAGCCGTGGGGGATTTTGGTAGGCGGCACATTGCGTCACCCAAGCCAGCTTTATGAAGCGGTTTTGGAAGGACTGGTAATTTTCGTGATTTTATTTTTCTACCGTAAATTTAAGAAATTTAACGGGGAGCTGATATGTCTGTACGCGATGCTATATACGGCGTTTAGATTTTTCGTAGAATTTTTTAGGCAGCCGGACGATGGGCTTGGGGTTATATTTTTAAATTTATCGATGGGGCAAATTTTATCTTTAGTTATGTTTTTGATAGCAGTTTTCTTAAAGCAGTCTTTGAAGAAAAAACTAATTTGCAGAAATTAAATTAATCTAAAGTTAAAAAGTAATATAATCTCTTTACAAAAATGTAAATTTTCGTTTAGCGGGGATTTATAATCATCTTTTTTAAGGAGAACCTATGCTAGGTCGCATTGAAGGCTTTACGGGCAGATCCATAGACGGCAAAAAAAGCCGCATTATGGCTTTGCAAGACGTGGCGCAAAGCATCAGCGGGCTGATTTTGGCCTGTTTCATGCTGTGTCATATGATATTTACCGGCACGATTTTGATCGGTAAGGGCGCGTTTGAGGGCGTCGTGCATTTCGCCGAACCGGGCGGAATTTATTTCGTTACAAACATCGTCGCTTTTGTAATTTTCGTGATTTTCGTGATTCACGCGTTTTTAGCGATGAGAAAATTTCCGGCTAACTACGCCGCTTACAGGGCGTTTAAAGCGCACAAAATGCGAATGAAGCATTGCGACACGACGCTTTGGTGGTTTCAGTTTTGGACGGGGTTTTTCCTATTCTTCTTTGCGGCGGCTCATATTTTAATGATCGTATTCGGTCCGAAAATTACTGCAGATCTTGCTATCGCGCGCTTCGGACAGCTTCACCTATTTTATTTCGTTTTATTGATTTTCGTAGTAACTCACGCTAGCATCGGAATTTATAGATTATATATGAAATGGATCAGCATAGACGGCACGAAGGCGGAAATTCAAAGGAAAAGAGCCTTCATTAAAAAGGCGGTTTTTATCGTTTGGGGCGCATTTTTCCTGCTTTCGATAATCGCCGATTTCAAATGGTTAAGTTTAGAATAGGGAGCTTAGGATGAATGTAATATATTGCGATTCTTTAGTTATTGGCGGCGGTTTGGCGGGCTTAAGAGCTGCGATCGCTACCGGAGAGAAGGGGCTTAGCACCATCGTTTTGAGTCTAATCCCTGTTAAGCGCTCACACTCTGCGGCAGCTCAAGGTGGCATGCAGGCGTCTCTGGGAAATTCCAAAATGAGCGAGGGCGACAACGAGGACGTGCACTTTGCCGATACCGTAAAAGGAAGCGACTGGGGCTGTGATCAAGACGTCGCTAGGATGTTTGCGCAAACGGCGCCTAAAGCGATCCGCGAACTTGCGGGCTGGGGCGTTCCTTGGACCAGGATTACTAGAGGCGAGCGAAGCGCTATTATCAATGCTCAAAAAACCACGATCACCGAAAAAGATGAGGTTCATGGACTTATTCACAGCCGCGACTTCGGCGGTACGAAAAAATGGCGAACCTGCTATACCGCCGACGCTACGGGACATACGATGCTTTTTGCCGTTGCAAACGAAGCGCTAAAGCATAACGTAGATATTCATGATAGAAAAGAAGCGATCGCATTAATTCATGCAAACAACCGCTGTTACGGCGCAATCGTGCGCGATTTGGTTACCGGCGAAATTAGCGCATACGTATCAAAAGGTACGTTGATCGCTACAGGCGGCTACGGCAGAGTTTATAAACACACCACAAACGCCGTCGTTTGCGAGGGCATCGGCGCAGCTATCGCGCTTGAGACGGGCGTAGCACAACTTGGAAATATGGAAGCGGTACAGTTTCACCCGACCCCTATCGTTCCGAGCGGAATTTTACTTACTGAGGGTTGCCGCGGCGACGGCGGAATTTTACGCGATGTGGATGGCTACCGCTTTATGCCGGATTATGAGCCTGAGAAAAAGGAGCTTGCTAGCCGCGACGTCGTAAGCCGTCGCATAATGGAGCATATAAGAAAAGGCAAGGGCGTCAAAAGCCCTTACGGCGAGCACGTTTGGCTTGATATCTCGATCCTCGGACGCGAGCATATCGAGAAAAATTTACGCGACGTGCAAGAAATTTGCGAAATTTTCAACGGCATCGATCCTGCCGACACTGAGGTAATAACCGATGAGCAGGGCAGGAAGCGCGGCAAGGGCTGGGCTCCGATCCTTCCTATGCAGCATTACTCGATGGGCGGTATCAAAACAAAAGCTACGGGCGAGAGTCCAACGCTAGCTGGACTTTTCAGCGCGGGCGAGGCTGCGTGCTGGGATATGCACGGCTTTAACCGCTTGGGCGGAAATTCCGTCGCCGAAACCGTTGTCGCAGGAATGATCGTGGGCGAGTATTTTGCGGAGTATTGCCAAGGACACGATGTCGATATCAATACGCACGATATACAAAAATTCGTAGATAAAGAGCAAAACTACATGAAAAGCCTGCTTGAAAAAGAGGGTAAATTTAACGTATTCGAGATCAAAAACAGGATGAAAGACGTTATGTGGGAGCACTGCGCGATCTTTCGCACCGGCGAGGGATTAGCCAAAGCCGTAAAAGAGCTCGAGGAGCTTTACAAGCAGTCCTTGGACGTCAAAGTAAGCAATAAAGAGCTTTTCGGAAATCCTGAGCTTGAGGAGGCTTACCGCGTGCCGAAGATGCTAAAGCTTGCGCTTTGTATCGCCAAGGGTGCGCTTGATCGCACAGAAAGCCGCGGCGCGCACTTCCGCGAGGATTATCCGAAACGCGACGATCTAAACTGGCTAAAACGAACGCTTGCAAACTGGAAAGAGGGCGATACTATGCCTACTCTAAGCTACGAGCCGCTTGATATTATGAAGATGGAGATGCCGCCTGCATTCCGCGGATACGGCGCCAAAGGCAATATCATCGAGCATCCGGACAGCGCCGTGCGCCAAAAAGAGGTCGATGAAATTCGCGAGAAAATGCAAGCCGAGGGCAAAGGCAGATATGAAATTCAAGAGGCATTGATGCATTATGAGTTGCAGCCAAAATACAAAGCACCTAACGAAAGAGCAGGTATAGGATATGAGTAGAAAAATAACTATAAAGGCGTTTAAGTACAATCCGCTAAGCAAAATTTCAAAGCCACACTTCGCTACTTACGAGATCGAAGAGACCGACGGAATGACGCTGTTTATCGCGCTTAACGTGATTCGTGAGAGATTTGATCCCGAGCTAAGCTTCGACTTCGTTTGTCGCGCGGGTATCTGCGGTAGCTGCGGTATGCTCGTAAACGGCAAGCCGCAGCTTGCGTGCCGTACGCTTACTAAGGACTATCCGGACGGCGTGATCGAGCTTATGCCGCTTCCGGTTTTCAAGTTGCTAAAAGACCTCAGCGTCGATACGGGCAACTGGATGAACGCGATGAGCAAACGCGTAGAGAGCTGGATCCATACCGATCACGAAACCGACATCTCAAAGCTTGAAGAGAAGGTCGAGCCTGAGGTCGCGCAGGAGGTTTTCGAGCTGGATCGCTGCATCGAGTGCGGCATCTGCGTGGCGAGCTGCGGTACCGCGATAATGCGAAAGGATTTCATCGGCGCCGTCGGTATCAACCGTATAGCGCGCTTTCAGATCGATGCGCTGGATAAACGCAGCGACGAGGATTTTTACGAACTAATCGGCGATGATGACGGAGTATTCGGCTGTATGACGCTGCTAGGCTGCGAGGACAACTGTCCTAAGCACCTTCCGCTTCAAAGTAAAATCGCATATGTTCGCCGCAAGCTTGCCGCTCAGGGCAAATGCGGTTGCGGCAAATAAAATTTAAGCGGGACCTTCCCGCTTAAATTTATCTTCCAATTTTATAAATTTTACCTCGATAGACAAATTTCAAAATGCTTGAGTCAGACAAGCGAAGTAGCTTTAAATTTAATACTATCCCAAGCGATAAAGAAGTAAAATACGAAATCGCTTAAGATCGCTAGTGAGGGATAAGGATGAACGAAGCAAAGCTCGAAGAGCTAAAGAAAATTCTAAACGAACGACATCAAAATTTAGAGC
>ERZ773004.379-NODE-379-length-28814-cov-21.490316_pt1 | contig 28814 bp, 24 predicted proteins | sample MGYA00580667_ERZ773004 | MGnify/ENA primary metagenome ERZ773004 (study PRJEB29015, sample SAMEA2737963) | human oral metagenome | biome: human oral; feature: human-associated habitat; material: dental | place: China | collected 2123 ... | reverse complement strand
CCCCTGTGGGGCTCGAACCCACGACCTTCGGATTAAAAGTCCGCAGCTCTGACCAACTGAGCTAAGGGGGCGTCGCGGGCGCGGGGCGATCCGTGCCGGGCGACGCGCCCCAGCATAGCGGCCATTCCCGTCGTCGTCGGCATCGTGACGCCGCCACCACTTGCTGTGGGTGTGCGGCTCCTGCTGATTGGGCGGCTCGGCCCCGCATCGTGAGGGGTGGTCGCACTGCTGGAATCCCAGGTGCGGCGGACGGTTTCGGCCTTGCGGGTGATGGGGCGGCCAGAACTGACGGGGCCGGACGGCCGCGGGCACGGCGCTTGCAAGTGGGCGGGCGCCCGCGAACTTGGACACTCGACACTCGAGCCTCGGGCCTTGACGGAACTATACATACATGTTTGTTTGTATCTCGTGAGACGAACCGCCGCCGATGCCGCATTGACTCGAGAGGCCATTACCCGTGCCGCCCTGCACCGTTTCGCGCGCGACGGGTGGGAGGGGTGCTCGCTCGTCGACGTCGCCCGCGATGCGGGGGTCACGCGAGGGGCCGTCTACCATCACTTCTCCGGCAAGCCCGACCTACTGACTGCCGTGCTCGCCGAGCAGTGGGAGCTCCAGGCGCGCGATCTGCTCGCCGTGCTCGATGCCGAGCGCCCGGCTGCCGAGCGCCTGGCAGCCTTCCTCGCAGACTATCTGCGACGCCTGCAGGAGGAGCGCCCGTTCCGCGACCTCGCCGTCGTCTCGACCCTGGTCGCACCCCGGGCGCTGCCGCTGCAACCGGGCCTGAGCGCCAAGCGCGACAGCATGCGTCCCTGGAGCGAGCGCATCGACCGCGCCCTGGGCGAGTGCGAGGACGTTCTGCGCGCCCCGCGTCACGCCAGTCGTTTCACCATCATGACCTTCATCCACGGCGCCGCCCTCACCGCCGCTATCTCGCCCGCGGACCTCCCCGGGATCAAGGAGGGGCGGCGGGTCGCCGAGTCCGTCGTCAACGGGCTCATGCGCTCCCGCTGATCCGAGACCGCGTCCGGCCCCCACGGGCCCCGATGTCTCCCACGGGCCCCGAGAGCCGCGCCCCCCACCACACCTCAAGGACCACACATGAATACCTCCGCCCCGACGACGCCTCGGACGAATCCGCGCATGGCGGTCGCCGTCTCCTGCATCGCCCTGTTCACCGACATGCTCATCTACGGAATCCTCATCCCGCTCCTGCCGCTCATGCCGGCGGTCGAGCGCGCGGGCTCATCCGCCACCGGCCTGCTGTTCGCGGCCTACGCCGCCATGATGATCGCAGTCACGCCCCTGGCCGGGCGGCTCGTGGACCGCACGGGTGCCCGCGGCCCGCTGCTCGCCGCCCTCCTGGGTCTGGCTGCGGCCTGCCTGCTGTTCGCCGTCGGCGGCCCCTACTGGCTGCTGCTGATCTCACGACTGCTGCAGGGCGCCGCTGCGGGCCTCGGCTGGGTGGCGAGCCTCGCCCTGATCGCCGCCTCGATCCCCCTGGAACGGCGCGGGACCTACCTCGGACTGGCCATGAGCATGGTGTCGATCGGGACGCTTGCCGGGCCGCCCCTGGCCGGGTGGCTCGCCCGCGATCACGGGCATGCGGCGCCCTTCGTCCTGGCTGCGGCGGTCCTCATCCTCGACGGCGTCCTCCGCGTCGTCTTCGTCAGGCCCACTCCGCCGTCGGCCGACGACCCGGCGACCCCTCTCGATGTGCTCCGCGTCGGAGGATCGTGGCCCGTTGTCATCCTCATCGCCGTCGGCTCGGCGGTCACGAGCGCGATCGAGCCGATCCTGCCGGTCCGTCTCGCCGTCGGCCTCGGCCTGGACACCGCGGGCATCGGACTGCTGTTCGCCCTGCTGGTCATCATCGGGGCGGTGCTCAATCCGATGGTCGGTGCGATTCTCAATCGGGTGTCCCCGAGGGTGCTCGCACTGATCGGTGCGGCGCTCGCGATCGCGGGCCTGCTGCTTCTGGGCGCCGGCTCGCGTCTGCCCGTCGTCATTGCGGGCATCGTCTGCCTCGGCGGGGCCATCGCCTTCCTGGTCGCCCCGGCCGGCACGCTCATAGGGGTGCAGGGGGCGCGCACGACGCCGCCCGCCCTCGGCGGCGCCTACAGCCTCTACAACCTCGCCTACGCGGCGGGCCTGATCCTCGGGCCCATGACGGCGGGCGCGCTCACCTCCGCCCTCGGGTATTCCGCCGCCTGCGCCGTGCTTGCGGGCGCGGTCGCCGTAGTGGCCCTCGGTGGATTCAGCCGGCTGCCCCGCAGTCTGTCCAGTTCGGCGGTTTAGGACCTCGAGTCATGGAAGGGGCGGGCCTGAAAGCGGCGGAATCATGCGGAATTCTCCTCTGCCGTCAGCTCGCGTCACCGCCGACGGCGCTCCTGAACCTCCGCGGTGGACAGCGCTCACGGCGCCTCCCGGCCGGTCAGGTCGAGCAGTTCGCGACGCAGCTCGAGCGCGGTGATGGTGGTGCGCATCTCCTTGATCTCGAACGATTCGGGTGGCGCTCCCCGCAGTATTCTCAGTGCCTCGTCGACCGCCTCCGGCGCGCAGCGGCCCGGCAGCAGTTCGGATGCGGTGCCCAGCGCCGCTGCCGAGGACATCGGCCCTTTCGGGGCGCTCGCCCTGACCAGGTAGCGGGCCAGGGCGACAGAGTGCCTGGGCGAGAGGGTGAGCGGCCACGTATCGCGGGCCTCGCTCCAGTGGATGGCGCGTTTAAGGGCAACGGTCCGCTCAATGAGCGCGTCGCGCTGCGGGGGGTCCAGCAGATTGAAGACCGTCGCGGCGGTTCTCGGGTCGGCCTTCGCGGCTATGGCGGCGGCCAGCGCGGTGTCCTTCCAGCGGACCGCGGCTCTGACCAGTTCCGCGGATAGGTCGACTTCTTCGCCCTCGCTGCGCACCTCCGCCGTCAGCAGGTCCGCGGCCGTCATCCCGATGAGATCGGGCCAGTGCTGCGGAGGGACCCTGGCGACCATCTCTCGCGCCCGCCAGAGCGAGGCCGATGCCAGACGGGGATCGGCCGGGTACTGGTCGCGCTCGAGCTCGTCGGTCAGCTCCACGGGGATCAGGTCTACCCGTGGCGCCCGGATGAGGCGCCTGGTGACCACGACGTGCCTTCTGGCGAGCTCCTCGGCCCGCTTGACGAGGTCGGAGGCGGGGAGGCGGAGCAGCAGATCGGCGGCGGTGCGGCGCACGTCCCGGGCCCGATCCTTCAGCTGCGGCGTGATCAGGGGTTCATCCTGCGGACTCAGACCCGTCGCCAGGGCGGCGAGGATCTGTGCGCGCTCGGGCGCCTTCCGCGTGAGCCATGCGCCATCGGCCAGGAGCGCGCGTCCGGCGGCCGGGTCCGTCGCTCGTACCGACGTCATATAGGCCGCGCGCTCCCGGCCTCCGTCGGCCTCCCAGACCGCCGGATCGAGGGGAGCGGTCCGCGTGTCGATTCTGCGAAGCCGTTCGGCCCAGCGCTCGTCCATGGCGAAGATGGCGCGCGACCGCGGATCCATGAGGTCGATGATCACCTCGTGATCTCTGTTGGTGACTCGGGGCGCGGCTCGATCCAGGAGCCTGGGCGGCAGGCGCAGTCCCCGACTCCGTATGAGGCGCAGCGTCCGGACGACCAGCTCCGTCTGCCCATGCAGGTCCAGCATCCGTGCCAGTAGGTCGGCCAGATCGTCGGAAATGACCGGACCGGTGGGCGCGGGCGGCAGCTCCAGGGCGGTCACGGGCGCGGAGGGGATGATGCTGCGCCGCGCGACGGCGCAGGCCGCGGCCGCCTCAAGGGCGAGCTCGGGGCCTGATGCCCCGCTGAGCGCCCCCGCCACCGGCCCCGGCAGAGCCGCAGGGGTCAGGGGGCGGCCGCGCGTGGTCAGGGTGGTGGAGTGTGCGATGGCGGTGCTGCGATCGGTGTTGTTGATCCTGTCGGAGCTGTTCACAGTGGGACCACCGTTCCCCCGGTCACCAGGCTCAGGGGCTGCAGCCCCTTGGGCGATAGCAATCCCGCCACGACGGCGTCGTCCGAGGCGATGCTCAGCGCCAGTCGCCTGTGCTGCTCGATTCCGCCCGTCAGCGGCAGCATGGAGGAGCGGTCGGTCAGCGCGAGATGCCCGGCCTCATCAATGGCGAGCCGTCCGGCCACGATCGCCGGGCGGGCGTCCGCCCACGGATCGGCGGACAGGGCGTCGCGCCAGGCCTTGCGGGCGCCGGTGATTGGCGCGGGGGTGGGGGTCCAGCCGGTGACCGCCCCCGTCGAGGGGTACTCCTGCCGTGACAGTGCGCGCAGGGAATCACCCGGGTAGAAGTGCAGGCGGGCCTCGACCTGGGTGCCGGCGGTATAGGTCCGTGGAAGCTCGTCGCGCTCGCGCGCATAGGCGATGACCCGTGCCCAGCGGTCCGTCTTCCTGCCGTACAGCCAGGAGTGCCGGGCCATGCCCGGCCCCTCGTTGCGGTCCTGCGAGCCCACGACCACCCAGTGGTCCTTGACCTCCGGTTCGGTGAGGACGACCTCTTTCCGGACGCTCATGCCCAGTTGATGGCGCATGGCCGTCACCAGGTCGGACGGCAGGTGCGCGCGCTCCCTCCAGGCGCGCACGAGCAGATGGATGGTGCCGAGCTCATCGGTGGCGGTCTGCACCCAGTCGGGGTGCTTGTCGTCGGCCGCGGCCGTCTCGGTCAGTTCGGCCAACTCCGTCAGGCGCGTGGCCAGTGCGGGCGCCTGCGCCTCGACCATGCGAGCGGCTAGTCGACGCAGAGCTGTCGGCAGTCCCTCGCCGGATGCGGCGATGCCCTGCTCGACCTGCTCCGCCATCCAGTGGTCGAGTTCGTCCAGGCCATCGGTCATGCGCTGCTCGCCGTGGGAGGCAGGTGCGTCGGCCGGGCGACGGTCCGATCCGCTGGGCGAGGAGGTGCGCGCAGCCGCCTCTGTGGATGCAGCGGACTCAGCGGACTCGGTGGACTCAGCGGGCGTGGTCATCACCATGGTGCCCTGCTCGGGTGATCGGTCGGGTGGGCATGTGCCGTGGTCATGAGCCGGAGTTCCTCAAGGACGTCATTTGGATTGTGAAGAACCGCGTGGCGCCGGAAGCAGGGTTCATGACGGTTGGCAAAGCCTCCAGAGGCCTCCAACGACCTCCAAAGGCCTCGGTGTAATGAACCGATACAATCCTATGGCGCAAAATTACGATTCGGCAACGAATCGTATGTCCCTGAGATGAGTGCGTCCCGGAAGCGCGCCGGAGTGGCGTGGCGATAGATCTTCTGAACGGCGCATAAAAATGCAATGATACTCATTCTCGCTCGCTGGGCTTTGAATCGTTTGCGGGACCGCTATGCCTGCGTCTCCACACAGTCGATGCGGCCGCACTGCCGCCCTGAGACCGTGCCGCCCTGAGACCGTGCCGCCCTGCAGCCCTTGGGCTCTGGACAGGATGCGGCTCGGTTTCGAGCGACTGCGCAGGGATGTTGCACATGGGAGGACGAGGTTTTCTCCGAGCGTTCAGTGTCGTGCGAAAATACCTGCCTTGTCGGGGTGGGAGCGCGGATGCCTGCGAGTGAGCGCTCCCAGCGCTCGGCACATGTCAGGAGTGGAGTAAGGAGGCCGTATGACTCGCCAGTTCCATCGCCCCGCCCGTCTTGATCCCGAGACTGCCGAGAGCATCGAGGGCGCCGCTGATACCGCTTCCTCCTCCGAGCTCGCCCATCGGGCGGCTCAGGCGCTCATCGGCGGCCGACCGTCTGCTGGCGGGCACTCCGGCGATCCCGACGTCTCCAGTGACGCCGGCGCACCCGACGACCCGGGGGAGTGGATCACTCGTCCCGGCGTCGTGGCGGCCGTCGCCTCCCATGGCGTCGACACCGTGGCCGAGTTGTGGGCCGACTCCCCGGCCACCACCCTGCCGGGCACCTTGTGGCGCCTGTTCCTCGTGCGCGAGTGGATTCGCCGCGATCCGGCGCTGGTCGCCCGGCGCTACGCGACCGTCATCGATCTGAGCGCCCTCAGTGCCGATGCTGACGGCACCGACAGCACCGACGGTGGAGCCCTGTCCCGCTTCGAAGCCGCCCGCGCCGAGGCGCGACCGGTCCCCTCTCCCGAGGATCTGCGCGCCGCCCTGGACCGGGTGCTGGCCGGACAGACGGCCGACGTCGTCTCTCTGACGCCGATTCTTCGCACGACCGCCGCCTTCCTGCGGGCGCTCGCGGTCGGCTCGGATGCGGTGTGGATCGACGACGACGCCGATGAGCTCGCCGATCGGGTCACCCGCCGGGATTCGGCGCTCCTGGCCACCGCCGCCGAGCTCGCCGAGGCCTCGCGCAGAGCCGCCTCCGGTCGACTCGATTGACGGCCTTATCGCCCATGTCCGGCGCATTTCCCCTCTGAAGAGCCGAGCAAGGGCGGAATGGGGCAGATTTCTCGGCCAACAGACTCCTCACGGAGGCCGGGACGTGGGATCATGCCCTCATGACGACGCCTGACCCCGACGAGACCCCCCAACCCAGCCGTGCGCTGCTGTCAGCCTTCCTCGGGGGCTGGGCGCGATTCCAGTCCAAGAACGGCGACAAGGACGGCGACTCGGCCCCCGAGGCCGAGTCCGGCGCAGAGAGCTCCGCCCCGGATGCCGAGTCCGGCGGGGAGCCCGACGGCCGGGCAGGGGTTGAGGACGTGCAGGCCGCTGCTGACGCCGACGACGCCGAAGGCTCAGCCGCCTCAGCTACCTCAGCCACTGAGGCCGCCTCGGATGGGGGCGCCGAGATTGATACCGGCGATGAGGCCGATGCCGGCGACGAGGCCGATTCTTCCGCCGCGGACGTGGCCGCGGTCCCAGACGGCCCTGGCCGCCCCGATGACGCTAGTAGCGCCGCTGCCGACGCCGCCGACACCGCCGACACCGCCGCCGCTGCGGACGCTCGTGCCGACGAGGACGGTCACGACAACTCCGTCGACGAACTGGCCGAGCTGGCCGATCTGGCCGAGCTGGACGACGAGGACGCCGATCTGGACGACCACGTCATCGAGGTCGCCGACCCCCGCGATTTCGCCGACGATGCCGGGCCTCTGTACGAGGACGAGGACTTCGATGAGGATTTTGGGCAGGAGGCCGAGGTCGCCGACCCCGATCGATCCTCCACCGGGCAGGCGGAGGCCGCCGTCGACCAGACGGCCGCGGGCACTGCGCAGGAGCAGCCGACCACCGGTGCAGCGGCGTCGGTCGATGAGGGGGCGGCCGAGCAGACGGACTCGGACGAGCGTGTCGAGCGTGCCGAGGGGACGGAGTCGGAGGCACGGGCCGGCCAGGCCGGCCAGGCCGGTCGGGCGGATTCCCCCGCCTCCCCAGCCGGTTCCGAGGACGATCTGCCTCCGTTGGAGTCCTTCACGAGCCGTTACACCGACCGCGAGCTGACCTGGATGGACTTCAACGAGCGGGTCCTGGAGCAGGCCGAGGATCGGGACCTCCCGCTGCTGGAGCGGGCCTGGTTCCTGGCGATCTTCTCCTCCAACCTCGATGAGTTCTACATGGTGCGCGTGGCGGGGCTCATGCGGCGCATCAAGGCGGGCATCACCCCGGTGCGCGCCTCGGGCCTGGACGCCAACCAGGTCCTGGCCGAGGTGACCCGCCGCGCCAAGGAGCTCACGGCTCGCCAGGCCGCCCTCTTCGAAGAGGACATCCGTCCGGGACTGGCCGAGCACAACGTGGACATCCTGGGATGGGGCGACCTCAACCTTCAGCAGCAGGAGCGCCTGACCCGCTACTTCCGGCATCACATCTACCCGGTGCTCACGCCCCTGGCCGTGGACCCCTCCCACCCCTTCCCCTACATCTCGGGCCTGTCCCTGAACCTCGCCGTCATCCTGCGCAATCCGCGCAGCGGCAAGGAGCACTTCGCCCGTGTCAAGGTCCCCGACTCCCTGCCCCGCCTGGTGACCGTTCCCGGCCGTGAGCTGGGCACCACCGACAAGGGCGCCGGCTCCGCCGTCATCCCCCTGGAGGTGGTCATCGGCCAGCACCTGGACCACCTCTTCCCGGGCATGGACATCCTGGAGCACCACCTCTTCCGGGTCACCCGCAACGAGGACCTGGAGGTGGAGGAGGACGACGCCGAGAACCTCCTGAAGGCCATGGAGAAGGAGCTGGAGCGCCGTCGCTTCGGCGACTGCGTGCGCCTGGAGGTGGAGAACACCATCTCGCCCTTCGCCCGCCGCTACCTGGTGCGCGCCCTGGACCTGAGCCCCGACGACGTCTTCGAGCTCCCGGCGCCCCTGGACCTGACCTGCCTCAACCAGCTTCACGATCTGGACATCCCCGCTCTGAAGTATCCGCGCTTCGTGCCGGTCACCGCTGCGGGCCTGGCCGCCCACGAGTCCTCCACGGCTCCGAATGTCTTCGCCGCCATGCGAGATCATGATGTTCTGCTGCACCACCCCTACGACTCCTTCTCCACCTCGGTGCAGGAGTTCATCTCCCAGGCCGCCGCCGACCCCAAGGTGCTGGCCATCAAGCAGACCCTCTACCGCACGTCCGGGGACTCCCCGATCGTGGACGCCCTCATCGAGGCCGCCGAGGCCGGCAAGCAGGTGGTGGCGATCGTGGAGATCAAGGCCCGCTTCGATGAGGAGGCCAACATCTCCTGGGCCCGCAAGCTCGAGCGCGCCGGTGTGCACGTCGTCTACGGCATGGTCGGTCTCAAGACCCACTGCAAGCTGCTGCTCGTCGTACGGCAGGAGGGCGACGGCCTGCGCCGCTACTGCCATGTGGGCACCGGCAACTACCACCCCAAGACTGCGCGCGGATATGAGGACCTGGGGCTGCTGACGTGCGATCGCGACGTCGCCCAGGACATGACCACGCTGTTCAACATGCTCTCCGGATACGCCCCCCGCGCCCGTTTCCGGCGCCTGCTGGTGGCTCCGCGCACCGTGCGCGACGGCCTGCTCGAGCGCATCGAGCGGGAGATCGAGAACAAGCGCGCGGGCGGGCCCGCCTGGATCCGCATCAAGGTCAACTCCATCATCGACGAGGCCTGCATCGACGCCCTCTACCGCGCCAGTCGTGCGGGCGTGCCGGTCGACATCGTCGTGCGCGGCATCTGCGGCATACGCGCCGGCGTGCCGGAGCTGAGCGAGAACATCCGGGTGCGCTCCATCCTGGGGCGCTACCTGGAGCACTCGCGCGTCTACGCCTTCTGCAACGACGGGAGCACTGAGCTGTTCATCGGGTCGGCCGACCTCATGCATCGCAACCTGGATCGGCGCGTGGAGGAGCTGGTGCGCATCACCGACCCGGCGATGGTCGATGAGCTGGAGTGGCTGGTCACCCATGCCGCCTCCGACGCCGTCTCCTCCTGGTGGCTCGAGCCCGACGGCGCGTGGGTCCGGCACGCCTACGGTCCCGATGGGGACAAGCTGGAGGACATCCAGACCACTCTTATGGCCCGGGCGCGCTCACGCGTCAAGGGCCGCCACTGAAGCGCCCTTGAGGAGTGCAGGCCCATGTCATCATCATCGCGTGCCAAGCACGTGGTGCGCGCCGCCGGCGCGCTCGTGTGGAGGGAGCGCCGCGGGCGTCTCGAGGTGCTTCTGGTGCATCGTCCCCGGTACGACGACTGGTCGTTCCCCAAGGGGAAGGTGGAGCCGGGGGAGTCGGTGCGCACCTGCGCGGTGCGGGAGGTCGCCGAGGAGACCGGTGCTCGTATCGCGCTGGGTCAGCCGTTGGAGACCATCCGCTACAAGCTCTCGGACGGACGGCGCAAGCGCGTCCACTACTGGGCTGCGCGCGAGCTTGCCGACGACGAGCCGGGCGCCCGCGCCCGTGCGGCGGTGGCCCCGGCGTCGGCCCGCGAGATAGACGACGTGACGTGGGTGCGCGTCAAGAAGGCCCGGGGCATGCTGACGCACGCGGTGGACCGTGACCTGCTGGGCAGCCTGGTGGATCTGTGGGAGGACGGCAAGCTCGATACCTGGACCTTCGTGCTGGTGCGGCACGCCCGCGCCGTTAAGCGGTCGGTGTGGAATCGCCCCAAGACGCGCGACAAGGAGACCAACGAGGCCACTCGCCCGCTCACCGATGATCAGGGCGAGGTGCGCGCCCGGGCGCTCGTGCCGGTGCTGGCCGCCTACGGCGTGGGGCGGGTCGTGTCCAGCCCGTGGCGGCGCTGCATGGACACGGTGGCGCCCTATGCGAGGGCGGCCGGGATCGACATCGTGGCGGAGCCGGCCCTCACGGAGCTGGCGCACGCCGATTCCCGCAAGGCGGCGCGCAAGGTCGTCTCCGATGTCCTGCGTCATCGGGATGTGCCGGTGGCCCTGTGCACTCACCGGCCGGTGCTGCCCTCTGTTATGGAGGTGATCTCCCGGTACGCGCCGGGCAAGTTGCTGCGCTCAGTGCCGGACCGGGACCCGTGGCTCAAGACGGGGGAGATCATGGTGGTGCACCTGGCGCGCCGACCGCGCGGCAGGATTCGAGCCGTGGCGATTGAGAAGCAGCGCCCGGTCCTGTCGGAGGGCCGCTGAGCACGGATGAATGCGGTTGAGCGCAGAGCGGATCCGCCGAGATCGGTCGTACTCCGCACCGAGATCGGTCCACTTCCGCGTCGAGATCGGTCGTAGTCCGCGTCGAGATCGGTCCGAGGCGCCCATTGGGCACTGCTCAGGCCGGTGCCTGGCCGACTGGGCCCTGGTGGCAGACCGCTTCGATGTTGTGCCCGTCGGGGTCCAGGACGAAGGCGCCGTAGTAGCCGGGATGGTAGTGAGGACGTTCACCGGGCGCGCCGTTGTCGGTGCCTCCCGCTGCCAGGGCGGCCTCATAGAAGGCGTCCACCTGCTCGGTGGAGTCCGCACTCAGGGCAAGATGGACGGCTGTGGGGTTCTGACCTGGGACCAACCAGAGGCCTGGACCGCCCTGGGGGCCGGCAGCGCCAATGCCGTACATGCCCTCGAATGCCATGAGGACGGTGTAACCCAGCGGTTCCAGGGCCTGTTCGTAGAAGGCTCGAGAGGTCGTAGGATCATTGACGGCAAGCGATACGTGATCAATCACGCTCGGCATTCTAAGGTTTGACACGTGTGAAAGCCCAGGGCTTCGTCTCGGTCGCCCATCGAGTGTCGTGTGTCGTGCCGGGATCGGGCGCGGTTGCTGCGGAACAGGACGCAGCGCGCCCCGCTCCGCGCCGGTTGCGCCTACGGCGCCCGGGCTCAGCGATCCACCGGGCTCAGCGATCCATGCGCCGTCGGCTCACCAAGACGCATCCTGCCGCCGGATCTCGAACGGTGTGCGCAGTGCTGCCACCGGCCTCTCCTCGCACAGGCTCTGCGGCAGTACTCCGCGCAGTCCGGTGAGGAAGCCCTCACCATCGGCCACATCCGCCGGCGTCGCCCGTTCCACATGGACCCCGGCATCCTCTATCGCCGTCTCGCGCCTGTACTGCGCCGAAAGCGTGGCGTCGGCGTCCTGCAAGTACTTGATCTCGCCGTCGATCTCGTAGGCGAGCATCGCCGCCCGCCAGCCGAGATCGGCGTAGAAGACGCCGGCCTCGGTGCGCACGGGCATCTGGGGCTGCGGCGCCGCGATCCCGCCGATCAGGCACAGTCTGCGCGCCTCGGTCTCCCACACCGATTGGCTCCACGGCGTCGCGGCCATGACGACGGCGCGGGCCCGCCGCACGCCCCGCTCGTGCGGCCGGGCGTCAAGCCGCTTGAGGAGCGCTCGGCGGAACCGCGCGGCCTCGGCGTCGATTTCGGGGCGATGATCCCAGGGGCGGTCGCCGGCCCCGGCCGCGATCGCGAACAGCGAGTCGACGACGGCGAGCGCACGGTTGGGCGGCAGGAACCGGGCGCAGTCCTCGGCTGTGCGCTCCAACGAGGTCACGCGCAGCCCATCGAGCTCGACGATGTCGGAGTCGGCAAGGTCGTAGCGATGCCGGATGAATGGGCGGGCCCCGAGCGCCCGACGGCGGTCGCGCGGCCCGAGCGCGCGCGAGGCCGGCCGATTGGGCGGACGCCTCCGAGAAGCGCGTCTGAGGCCGGCGGCGTTCCAGCCCACGATGAGGTGAACCGCCGCCGGCTCGTAGAGCGCGCGCCCACCGTGGAGGAGCGCGGCGGTCTCGAGGGCGACGACGCCGTCGAGCCTTTCAGTGCGGACGACGCGCAGGAGGACTTCGCGGATGGTGCGGTGGGTGGTGAAGTCGGGTGCGTCGGGGCTGGCCGGTATGTAGGTGCTGCGGCGCACTCGTCGGATCTCGCCGGTGGCCAGGCGGCTCTCGATCTCGCGCGGATTGCGCTGATCCTGGGGAATTCGCGGGGTGGGACACGTCTTCGGGCTCATGTACCGACAGTGCCCGATGACGCAGCAATTCGCCAGGTGGCGGCAGGCGCCTGTGGATAACTGCGGTGCCCGGCAGGGCCGCAATCGGTTATCCACAGGTCTGTGCTGCGGGAGGTGCCGATCTCGGTGCGGAGTACGACCGATCTCGGTGCGGAACCGGACCGATCTCGAGCCGGAGAGCGACCGATCTCGGCGATCAGCCGGCGATGAAGCTGCCCATGAGGCGCGCGATCGTGTACACCGGTGCGCCCAGCGCCAGGATCGGCACGATCGCGCTGGCTACCGCGGCGCGCCCGCCCGGCACCCAGCGGTGCGTCCACAGCACTCGGTTGGAGGACGCCATGAGCACACCGGCGACGAAGCCGACGATCACGCACGCGGCCGCCGACTGGAGCTCCTGCTGAAGCCCGACATGGCTCGGCCCGAAGAATCCCGCCGCCGCCAGGATGCCTCCCGCCACCCCGGCCACGAGCGCGGGAACCGTCAGGGTCAGTGCCTCCAGAACGGTGGCTCGCACCTCGAGCACCGTCAGCAGCGCCCCCGAGAACAGCGCCAGCGCGCAGGGGACGATGACCGCCGGATCGGCCAGTCCCGGGGCCAGGGCGCACCAGGCCGCACCCGAGACCGTGATGAGGCCTCCCGCGACTGTGGCGGACAGATTCTCCACGAGATCCTGACGGCCGTCGTGACGGGCCATCTGGGCGACGAACGCCGCCAGCACGCTGAAGGCCATCACCACGCCCGCGGATCCGTAATCTCCGCGCAGGGCGACGACGACGGCCGCGGCCAGACCCGTCAGGGCTACGACGCCGGTGGCGCCCTGGTCATGCTCGGAGCGGACGAGGGCGGGCCAGCCCTGCGCGGTCAGCGGCACGAGCAGGCAGATGACGATGAGCCGCACCCATCCCGGCAGCGCCGCGGACACGGCCAGCAGTATGGGCACGATGCCGGCCATGGCCAGACGCGTCCAGGCCGGATCGACCAGTCCGGGCTCGATCGGATGGTGACCGCCGCGTCGAGTGCCGTACGCGCCGGGCTCGGCCATCGCCCCGGAGGACGGCGCGGCGACCGGGGAAATCGGGGAGTCGATGGAGCCCTGGGCGTTCTCCTGGTGGTTCACAGAGGCATCGTCCCACACCTGAAACGGGCGCATGTGGTTCACTGACACCCGGAACCTCACCGGAGCGCGGAAGGAGTCCGGAGCATGCGCGTCATCATGTTCACCCATGAGGGTGAGGTTGCCAACGTTCTCCCATCTGCCTGTTTCCTCGACGCCCACGTGGAGTGCCGTCCCCCCACGCCCGCCTTCTACAGCGCGATCGATGACGCCGACGTCGTCATGATCGATGGCCGCGGGGATCTCATGCGAGCGCGGGCACTGTGCCAGCTGCTGTCCGGTCCGATGGATTGCCCACCGATCATCCTGGTGATGGAGGAGGGCGGGGCCGCGGTCGTTCAGCCGGACTGGGGCGCCTCCGACTTCGTCATGGCCGGTGCGACGCCGGCCGAGCTCTCCGCGCGCCTGCGGCTGCTGCGCACTCGGGCGATCGCCCCGGAGCCCCTCGGCGATGACCAGATCGAGGTCGGCGACCTGGTCATCGACGCGACCGCCTACACCGCACGCATACGCGGCACGATCATCGACCTGACGTACAAGGAGTTCGAGCTGTTGAAGTATCTCGCGCTCAATCAGGGGCGGGTGCTGACCCGCGAGGTGCTTCTGGACGAGGTGTGGGGCGAGGACTACATCGGCGGCTCGCGCACGGTCGATGTCCATATCCGCCGTCTGCGCGCCAAGCTCGGCACCGAGCACGACCATTTGATCGGCACGGTCCGCAACGTGGGCTACCGTCTCGACGCTCCCGACGAGGAGTAGGCGCCGGGGCGAACGGGGCGGATCCGGAGCGCCCGTTCGGTCGGCGGCTTCCCAGGAGGGACGCCCCGGTGGATTGCGCGCTCAGCGGACGGCCGGTAGCCGGGCCGTTCGTGGCTGCGCCGTCGTGGACCGCATGCCCGAGAGCCGCGCAGTCGGGGACGAGTCGGGGTGACGGCGCAGTGACGGCTCGACTGCTCGGCGGTCGCGGGGCCGACTTCCGGCGGACTGCGACGCGCCTGTACTGTGAGGGCGGCGTCGGGCCGTGACGGGCCCCGGGCTCCACCTCAAGCCGCCGCGAGCGGCATTCGCGCCGACTGGCGCTCTCCGGCCCGACGTCTTTTTCTCCTCCCCGCCACCTCCCGCCGGTGCGGGTCCTTCCGCTGCGTGGCTGCTGTCGTGCTGCACCGCGCGGACGAACCGATCTCGAGCCGGAAGTGGACCGATCTCGATGCGGAAGTGGACCGATCTCGGCGCGGAGTCGGCGTTGTACCCTGCGGGCATGGCTTTCACGCTTCCCGATGACCTCGCGCCCGAGATCTACCCGCTGGCCTGGTTGGTGGGAACCTGGCGCGGCTACGGCATCCTCACCTACGGCGAGACGGTGCCCGAGCAGGCCGTGCTCCAGGAGATCACCTTCGATCACGACGGCGGCCCCTACCTGCGCCAGACCACCACCATCTGGACCGTGGACGCCACCCGCTCCGCCGACCTCGACTTCGAGATGCCCGGCCTTGAGGGCGCATCGCGCCTGACGCCGGCTCAGGTCTGGTCCACCGAGACCACGTACTGGCGGCCGGTCGGGCAGGAGGCCCCGGAGCCCGACGGCGCGGATGCCGCCGACGGCGCGGACGCCGGTAAGGACGCGGCCCCCAGCACCCCGGTGACTCGGCTCGAGCTCGTCTCCGCCGATCCGGCCGGGCACGTCGCCGTATGGGAGGGTTGGATTCAGGGGCCTCGCGCCCAGGTCGGCACCCAGGCCGTGGGCCGCACCCGCACCGCTGCCGACCTCACCGAGATGACTCGCATGTTCGGGCTCGTCAGCGGCGATCTCATGTGGACCCAGGACATGGCGGCCTTCGGAGTCGAGGAGCCGCGGACCTACGCCTCGGGCAGGCTCGGCCGGGTCAATGATCCCAATGACCCCGATGACCCCGCCAACGCCCCCGGTGCCGCGCTGCGCGCCGCCATCGCCGCCGACGAGGCCGGCAAGAGTGCGGCCGGATCGGACGCCGAGGCCGCCGGCAGTCCCGAGAATCCTGACGGCCCAGCCGACGCCGAGACCGACGGGACCGCCTGATGCGACGCTCCCCGCTGCTGGACCGGGCCGGTGCCGTTCCTAATGCCGTCGGCGACCCCGACGAGCTCGTCCCCGCCCACTACGGCGATCCCTTGCGGGAGCAGCGTCTTCTGGAGTCCGCGGCCGCGGTGACCGTTCTGGCCCGCGATGTCGTCGCCGTGACCGGTGCGGACCGGCTCTCCTGGCTCACGACCCTGTCCAGCCAGGTGCTCACGGATCTGACGCCGGGCGACGGCGGCCTGGAGACGCTCGTCCTGGACGCCAAGGGACGCATCGTCCATGCACTCGCCGCCCTGGACGACGCCGAGACGCTCTGGCTCGTCACCGAGGCGGGGCGCGGCCCCGCACTGGTCGAGTTCCTCGAGCGCATGCGCTTCATGCTGCGCGTCGAGGTGAGCGTGCGCGACGACGTCGCCGTGGTGGCGGCCCTGGGGGAGGGGCTGGAGCGTCTGGAGACGGCGATCTCGGCGGTCGCTGATGACGCTGAAGATTCTGACGACTCTGAGGGCTCGGCGAGCTCGGCGTCTCCGGCCGTCTGCCTGGGCGTGTGGCGGGACCCGTGGCCCGGTGTCGTCGAGGGCGGCACCAGTTACGACGTCGGGCTCACCCGCGCCCACCCCGGCTCGAATTACCGGGGCGGGCTCGCGCTCGTCGCCGAGGATGCGCTCGGCGCCGTCGTCGATGCCTTCCTGGCGGTCGCGCCGGAGCGCGGGCTGGCGGGATCGTCGGCGTGGGAGGCGCTGCGGGTCGAGGCGGGGCGTCCCCGGTGGGCCCGCGAGGCCGATGAGCGCGCCATCCCGCATGAGCTCGACTGGCTGCGCACCGCCGTCCATCTGACCAAGGGCTGCTACCCGGGGCAGGAGACGGTTGCGAGGACTCTCAATCTGGGCAAGCCTCCGCGCCGTCTGGCCATCCTTCAGCTCGATGGGCTCGCCGGCGCGCTGCCCCAGCCCGGCGCCGTCGTGAGATTGGGGGAGCGCGCCGCAGGGGTTGCGACCTCGGTGGTCCGGCACCATGACTTGGGGCCGATGGCTCTCGCCCTGCTGCGTCGGGGTGTGCCCGCGGATGCGGCGCTTGCCGTGGAGGTCGCTGAAAGTACTGAAGGTGCTGAAAATACGGAAAGTGACGGGCCCGCGGTGCTCACGCGTGTGGACGCCGCCCAGGAAGTACTCGTCTCACCGGAGGGCAGGGCGCAGGCCAGTCCTGCTGAGCGCCCGGGGGCGGGGCTGCGCAAGAGTCTGCTGCACTGAGTCGCCACTGAGCTGCGAACGAGCTGCCACTGAGCCGCGCCACTGACCGCCCGCTGATGACCGACTCCCCGGCATCCCCGCTGTTCTCGAGTTTCTTTTCATGTTCTCCAAGGCCTTCTTCACTGCGGTCCGCTGCACGACCGGTAGGGTGGGCATGTGACCGCTCTTCTCCTGACCGCTTATTACCTGGACCTCGCAGTGGCGGGGATCTGGTATCTGACTTGGATCGTTGCCATCGTTCTGGGCGTTTGGGCTCTCATCGACACCGGGCTGCGTCCGAGCCAGAACTTCATCGCAGCGGACAAGCGCACCAAGGGCTTCTGGCTCGGTGTCAATGCCGTCGGAGTGATGGTGGTCGCGCTCATGGGGGTGAGCTCGATGTTCGGACTGCTCGGCGTGATTGCCAACGCCGTCTATCTGGCGGATGTTCGCCCGACCCTCAACTACTACCAGCCCGTGCATGTGCGCACGCGCATCCGCCGGCGCGGCCAGGGAGGTTCGGGCTTTCAGGGACGCGGCGGCTGGCGGCGCTGATGCGCGCTGTTCTTCAGCGGGTCAACCGCGCTGCTGTCCATGTGGATGGCGAGGATGGGCCGGTGACCGTCGGGGAGATCGCCCGTCCCGGGCTGCTTGCGCTCGTGGGCGCCACCCACGACGACGGTCCCGCCCAGGTCGCCACGATCGCCCGCAAGATCGCCGAGTTGCGCCTGTTCGACGGCCCCGGCGATGACGGCGGCGCCCCCGGCCGCGAGGTCTCGGTGAGCGATCTCGGGGCGCCGGTGCTCGTCGTCTCCCAGTTCACGCTCTACGCCGACGTGCGCAAGGGGCGCCGGCCGTCCTGGAACGCCGCCGCGCCGGGGCCCGTGGCCGAACCGCTGGTCGATGCCGTCGTCGAGGCGCTGCGCGGTCGCGGCCTGGAGGTGGCCACCGGGAGCTTCGGAGCCCATATGAGGATCTCCATGGAGGCCGACGGTCCGGTGACGATTGTGGTGGAGGCGTGAGGTGTGGGGTGCGTCAGCGGTGAGGAGGCCGACGGTCGCTACCGCTTACTACGCTCCTTTTCTCCTTCCTACGCTCCTTCTCCCCGTGCAGTAAGGGAGAAAGGAGCGTAGTAAGCGTTGAGGAAGACGCGTTGACCTCGATAACCACATAGCGCTACGCTACGTAGCGTATTAAGGAGATCGGAGGTGATGCCGTGTGCGGCCGGCTGGGAGGAGGGGCGATTCCGCGCGCGCCCGCGCTCCCGTGGGGTGGCTGCTCCTTGCGGTGGGCTGCGGTACTGCACACGCGGTCTTCTCCGCGATCTGGGCGACGGGCAGTGATCTTCTACTCGTGACGGTGGGAGATGTTGCTGATCGGGTGGCCGCCATGGGGGAGTGGCGGCGGATGCTTCTGCTTGGCGGCATCGCCCTGCTCAAAGGCGGGGTGACGCTTGGTCTTGTGCTCGATTCCCGCGGTCTGCTCGGCAGGGGCCGTGTCCGCGACCTGGTTCGCAGCGGTGAATTCGTGGTGGGCGCCGGACTTCTCGCCTATGGGCTGGTGACGATGGCGGTCAGTGGTCGTCGACTCGTCGTGGCGCTTGGGGCCTCCGAGCCGGAACCGGCGGCGGTGGCGGCCTCGTGGGGGCATCTGCTGATCTGGGATCCGCTCTTCGCGCTCTGGGGAATGGGAACCGCTGCTTACGTCGTGAGAGCGTCACGGCGTCCATCGGGTCTTAGGCGCCCTGTGTGACCAGAAGAAGAAGGTGGTCGGTGAGCTGCTCGATAATGTGATTCTTGTCGGTCTCGTTGAGTACGTGGATCTGGAAGTAGGGGACGCCCAGAAGGGTGGCATGGAACTCATTGATGTCAACGGCGTTCGAGGTAATCAGGCTGAGGGTGGAGGCGATGTCCTGCTGGGCCTTCTTGACGAAAAGACTGTTCATGGTGGACCGCAGTCCTTCATTTCCCTGCATGTCCGCCAGTAAGCCGGGAATAATGGCGAGGCCGGATGGTGAGGAGATCATCTCGATGGCGTTCTCCGCGAGCTCCCTGAGGCCGTCCCGCATGTTGTCAGAATTGTTGTCCTTATTTTTTCTTCCGCTCGGGAGGTGAATCATGAGTTCGAAGACCATCTCGGCCTTGGAGCTCCAGCGCCGGTAGATGGTGGTCTTCGCGACCCCCGATTCCCGTGCGACGCTCTCGATGGTCAGGGCGGCGTAGCCCTGCCGGGCCAGGAGGTGGTTGACGGCTGTGGTGAGTTTGGCGTCTGTTCGGGCGCGTCGTGAGGCATGGCGGTCGCCGGGGCCCGTCGTCTGGCTGTCCATGACTGTATATGGCTCCTATGACTCCGCTCGGTGGGTGAATGGAAGATCATTCTAGCGTACGACAATAATGAAGAGGTGTCGGATATGCCTCTGGTTCTTGTTGAAGGAGAAGAATGCTATGAGCGTGATGAAAGCTGTTAGATTCGATGAATACGGGGACTCCTCGGTGCTTCAGGTCCGCGATGCTCCTGTCGTGCCGCCCGGCCCTGGTCAGGTGTGCGTCGAAACCGCTTATGCGGGAATCAATCCGGGGGAGATCATTATTCGGGAGGGGGTCATGCATGATTTCTTCCCGGGGAATTTTCCCGATGAGGGGCAGGGGAGTGATTTTTCCGGCACCGTGGTCGAAGTCGGTGAAGGGGTGAACGACGTCAAGGCGGGGGATGCGGTCATCGGCATGAGCGACGAGCGCAGCGCTCAGGCGGAGTATGTCACCATCGCCCAGGAGCGCCTCGTGCCCATGCCCGAAGGGCTCGATCCTGCTGTCGCCGCCTGCCTGTACGTCGCCGGGACCACGGCGTGGGCCGCCGTCGGTGCGGTTGCTCCCCAATCGGGCGAGACCGTGGCGGTCTCCGCCGCTGCGGGCGGCGTCGGACTCCTGGCTGCGCAGTTGGCCCGGCGCGCTGGAGCCGACGTCATCGGCATTGCCGGCCCCTCGAGTGCGCAGGTTTTGCGCGACATCGGGGTCCGTCCGGTCGAGTACGGCGACGGGCTGGTCGAGCGCCTGCGCGCTGCGGCGCCCAGTGGTATCGACGCCTTCATCGACTGCTACGGCAGCGGATACGTCGAGGCGGCGCTCGAGCTCGGTGTGAGCACGAAGAGGATCAACACGATCATCGACTTCGAGGCGGTGCAGCTTCACGGCGTCCAGATGGCCGGCATGGCGGTCATCAAGGACCCTGCGCCTGTGGTCTCGCGGATCGCCGAGCTCCTCGCCTCCGGGGAGATCGTCCTGCCCATCCGCGCCGTCTACCCGTTGAGCGAGGTCCGCTCGGCCTATGAGGATCTTGCCACTCGACACGGCGTGGGCAAGATCGCCCTGCGCACGGGGCGGCATGCCGTGGTTCCGACGGCTTAGTACGCTCCTTTCCCCCTTTCCGTACGAGGAAAAGGGGCGTAACAAGGGGGAAAGAAGCGTACTAAGCGCTGGGGCGGCGGGTCAGGCCGCCTCGGTGAGGCTCGCTGCTCCGGCCTGCCCGGCCTGCCCGGCCAGCCCGGCCAGCTCGCCGTCGTCGGCATTGCCGCCGGTGCAGATGACGGCGCAGGGGCCGCCGGGCGCGGAACCGCGTGCGGAATCGGCCATGAGGCCGGCCAGGCTCGCGGCGCCGGCCCCTTCGGCCAAGGTATGGGCGTGGGTGCTCATGAGTCCTACAGCGCGCAGGATCTCGTCGTCGCCCACCAGAATGAAGTCGTCCAGGCTCCGGCGCAGAATCGACTGCGTCAGTGCGAAGCTCGCCCCCACCGCGAGACCCGCAACCCGCGTGCGACTGGGGTGGCTCGTCGGCTCTCCGGTTCGCCAGGCGCGGTGCGCGGCGGGCGCGGCGCTGGACTGCACTCCGACGATCCGGCAGTCGGGGGCCAGCGCGTCGCGCACCAGACAGGCCCCTGCCGCTCCGGATCCGGAGCCGACCGGCACGTAGACGGTTCCCAGATCACGATGTCGGCGGAAGAGCTCCAGATACACGGTGGCGTGCCCGAGGATGATCGCCGGCTCGTCGCCCGGCGACACCAGTCGCATCCCCTCCGCAGCGGCCAGGCGGCCGGCATGGGCGAGGGAGTCGCACATGGTCTCGCCCTCAACGATCACCCGGGCGCCCAGGGCGCGAACCGCGCAGATCTTGCGGGCCGGGGCGCTCGTCGGTACGACGACGGTCACCGGCGCGCCCCGGCGGGCTCCCGCCCAGGCCAGGGACTGGGCGTGGTTGCCAGTGGAGGCGGTGACCACGCCGCGGCTCCGCTCCTCCTCGCTGAGAGTCGCCATGAGCGCCACCCCGCCGCGCACCTTGAAGGCGCCGGTCGGCTGGACGTTCTCATGCTTGACGACGACGTCGACTCCAGCCGCCATGGTGAGGAGGGGGTATGACCAGGCGGGCGTTTCGGGCAGAACCGCGGACAGGGCGTCATGAGTGCGCACCACGGCGTCGAAGTCGAGGCTTGGCGGGGCGGGATTCGGGTCGCCGGTGTTGGGAGCCTGGTGGGTGTTGGGAGTCCTGCGGGTGTCGGGAGCCTGGCGGCAGTTGAGCGCCGGGGTGGTCCCGGCGGGTTCAACGGATGCGGTAGGCGCAGTCGGCATAGTAGGCGCAGTGGGCGTAGCGGGCACAGTCATGTCATTCATGATCGGTGCCATCGGCATATCGATCCAATGAATGTTTTGTCGAATATCTATCGATCTGGAGCATAATATGCGGCGTGATCGATGTGCATCAGCTCCGCGCTCTTGTGGAGCTCTCCCGCCTGGGAACCGTCTCGGCCGTCGCCGAGTCCCTGGGCTACAGTCAGTCCACCGTCTCCCATCAGCTGGCCGCGCTATCGCGGACAACTGGCGCCGTCCTGCTCACCCGGGCGGGGCGCGGGGTCCGTCTCACCGAGGAGGGGCGGGCGCTGGCCGACCGCGGTCAGGAGGTTCTCGACATGCTGGAGCGGACCGAGCGCGAGGCGATCGCCATGGCGCATGCCGAGACCGGGCGCATTCGTCTGGCCGCCTTTCCGTCGGCGGTGGCCGCCCTCGTCCCGGGAGTACTCGATGTCGTCTCCCGCCAGTATCCGGGCCTGGAGGTCGAACTGGTCGATGCCGAACCGCCCGAGGCGCTGGACGCCCTGCGACGCGGGCGGGTCGATGCGGCCCTGTCCTTCTCCTACATCGACGACGACGCCGGCCCGGAGCTCCGGACGGTCCGCCTCCTCGACGACGTCCTCTACCTCGTGACCCATCGCGGCGGCATCGAGAACATCGCCGATGGTGCGCAGTGCCGCTGGGTCACCGGTTGCGCGCGCTGTCATGAGGAGCTGATCGCTGTGGGGAGGGTCAACGGCTTCAGCCCCGAGACCGCCTACGCCAGCGATGACTATGTGGCCGTTCAGGCTCTGGTTGCTGCCGGCGTGGGTGCGGCGCTCCTGCCCGGAATGGCGCTGTGCGCCTATCGTCATCCGGTGGTGGAGGTGCGTCCGCTGGCCCAGGAGCACCGTCGGGTCGAGATCGTCACCCGGAGTGAGCGGCCGCGCCCCGCCGTCATTGATGTGATCGTCGAGGCCTGCCGCACGGCAGCGCGGCGTACGGACATCTCCCGGCCCGCCCTGAGGATCGCCGGGGCCGGCGCCTGACAGGTTCCCGACTAGCCTCCGACGAGATTGACGCAGGAGCCCTGCCACACCCAGCCCCTCGCGCCAAGCCTCGCCGAGATCGGTCGCTCTCCGCGTCGAGATCGGTCGCTCTCCGCGTCGAGATCGGTCGTACTCCGCGCCGAGATCGGTCCGGTTCCGGCTCGAGATCGGTTCGGTTTTGTGTTGGGGTTGTGGTGTGTGAGGGCATCTGGGGCGGGTGCGTGTGTGGGGTGTGGTGGTTTCCGGTGGTGTGGTTTTTGGGGTTGGGGGTCGTGTGAGGTGGGTTGGATGGCCGTGGGGTGGCTCTGCCGGTGTCCTCGTGGCTTCCGTGTGCAACATCGAAGACGACCGACGCCCGCCAGGTACACCCGCCACGTCCCGCATTGAGATCGGTCCGGTTCCGGTTCGAGATCGGTCCGGCTCAGCCTGGCCGGCCCGACGTCGAGGCGCGCACGGCGAGCTCGAGGGCGAAAGCCGCATGCCGCACCTCGGAACCATCAACACACAGCAGACCTGCGGAACCGGACCGATCTCGGCACGGGTTACGACCGATTTCGGGGCGGAAGTGGACCGATCTCGACGCGGGTTACGACCGATCTCGAGCCGGAATGCGACCGATCTCGGCGAAGGGGGAGGCTAGGCGGGCCGAAGAAAAGAGGGACGCGACGGGCGTCCACCGATCGGTGGACACCGCCGTCGCTCGGCCGGTTGTCGCAGGTATCGTACCTCGTTCATAAAATTGAGACCCGTGGCACATTCTCCTGCGATCCAGATCAACAACCTCACTAAGTCCTACGGGGACAAGCACGTCTTGACCGGCTTGAACCTCGATGTTCCCACCGGCACTGTTCTGGCTCTCCTGGGCCCCAATGGTGCGGGCAAGACCACCACCGTCGAGATTCTTCAGGGTCTGCGACGGCCCGGCTCCGGCACCGTCTCCGTCCTGGGGCAGGACCCCCAGAGCGGCTCGCGCGCCTGGCGGGCGCGCATAGGCGTCGTGTCCCAGTCGTCGAAAGACATGGAGAAGCTCACCGTCACCGAGGCCATCACCCATGTCGCCCGCTTCTACTCCTCACCCGCCGACGTCGCGGCCACCATCGAGCAGGTCGGCCTGAGCGACGATGCCCGCACCCGGCTCTCGCGCCTGTCCGGGGGCCGGCGCCGGCGGCTCGACGTCGGGGTGGCGATCGTCGGCCGTCCCGCCCTCCTCTTCCTGGACGAGCCCACCACGGGATTCGACCCGGAGGCGCGTCGCGAGTTCTGGGACCTGGTGAAGAATCTGCGCTCCGACGGCACGACCGTGCTGCTGACCACTCACTACCTCGACGAGGCCGCTCACCTGGCCGACGACGTCGCCATCGTCCTGGGCGGCAAGATCGTCACCCGCGGCACCCCCGAGGACCTCACTCGGCAGGCCGGCAACGAGCGCACCGTGAGCTGGATCGAGGGCGGCGTCAGGCGCTCCGAGCAGGCTGCCGCTCCGACCGCCGTCGTGCGCGACCTCATCAACCGCCTGGCCGGCCCCGACGGCGAGGTCCCCGGCCTGGAGGTGACCAACCCCTCGCTCGAGGACTTCTACCTCAACCTGGTCTCCCGCCACCACGCCGCCTGAGAGCGGCCACCGGACCCCGCCCCTCACTGGACTCGAAGGACTCCCTCATGACGACCGCCAATCCCACCTCTCCGACTGCGCCGGCCGGCGCCAAGCATCCCGTCTCCACGCATCGCTCCCAGGCGCCCGGTTCCAGTCTCGCCGCTGTTACCGCTCTGACCCGGTCGAGCCTGATCTCCTTCGTGCGCGAGCCGGTCGCCTTCATCATGACCATCTTCTACCCGCTGCTCATGCTGATCATCTTCGCCTCCGTCTTCAGCAACGACATCGTTCCCGGCGTCAGCTATGCCGACTACATGCTGCCGGCCATGATCAGCACCGGAACCATCATGAGCTGCCTGCTGACCCTGGCCATCGGGGTGGCCAGTGAGCGGGAGAGCGGTGAGCTCAAGCGCCTGGCCGTCCTGCCGGTCCCCACCTGGGCGTATGTGGCGAGCAAGTGCGTCTACAACACCATCCTCGCCGTGGTCAGCGCCGTTCTCCTCCTGCTCGTCGGCCACTTCGCCCTGGGCGCCTCACTGCCGGCCGATGGTCGCGCCTGGGGGCTGTTCGTGGGCGGACTCGTTCTCACGGTCGCCGTCTACACCCCGTTGGGGCTGGCCGCGGGGCGCCTGTCGCCTTCTCCAGGTGCCGCTTCTGGCGCGCTGCTGCCGGCGGTTATGGTCTTCCAGTTCGTCTCCGGCCTCCTCCTGCCCCTGTCCATGCTGCCGTCCTGGATGGTCCACGGCTTCTCGGTCTTCCCGGTGCGCTGGTCGGCGGGGCTCATGCGACAGGCATTCCTCCCCGACTTCTTCGCCTCCACTGAGCCGACCGGCACGTGGGAGACCGGCAAGGCGCTGGCCGTCATCGCCGCCTGGATCGTGGGCGGGGTTGTGGTGGCCTTCATCGTCTCCCGCCGCGATACGGTGGATCGGTGACTGACGACGCGGAGGTCCCCTCCCGCTCTTACCCGCGCGAGGAGACCTTCGCCGCCTTCGTGGCCCGTGGGGTCCGCGGCTCCCGGCCTCCCCGCGGCGTGCATCCGCCTCTTGATAAGAGCGGTCTGCCCGGATGGGCCTGGCGTCTTATTGCCTGGGCGCTTGCTGTCGTCACCCTGGTGCTGATAGCTCATAACGGCTGGACCGCTCTCCTGCTCTTCCTCGTCGTCCCACTGCTATGGCTGGTTCATCCCAGGTTCTGGGTGGCGACGACGGTGCAGCTCATCTTCGGCTTGGGCGTCGGTGCCGCCGCCTTTGCCAAGGGCGATAGGTCTTGGTGGGTGAGCGCCATGGTGGAGACTCTCGTATCTCTTTTCGGCGGGACCTGGCTGACCTGGGTCCAGGCGGCCCGTGTCGATGTCGTCAGGGTGCTTGCGGACAAGGAGAAGGTGCTCACGGCGCTGGCTCACACCCAGGGCGAGCTCGCCGCCGCTGAGCGTGCCGCCGGAATCGCGGCCGAGCACGAGCGCTGGTCCCGCGAGGTCCACGACACTCTGGCGCAGGGGTTCATCTCTGTCATCACCCTTGCGCAGGCTGCTCGTGGCGAGCTGGACAGCGGTGAGATCGGAATGGTCATTCGCCGTCTGGATCAGCTGGAGGCGGTTGGCCGTGACAATCTCGCCGAGTCCCGTGCGCTCGTTGCCGGTGAGGGTCCCAGTGCTCTCAAGGACGGAGATCTCGCCCAGGCGCTGCGGCGCCTCGTGAGCGTCCAGCGCGAGCGCGGACTGAACACTGGTCTTGAGCTGGATCTGCCGGTGGGCTTGTCCTCGGCTGTGCAGGTCGCGATTCTGCGCACTGCCCAGGAGGGACTGAGCAATGTGACCCGTCATGCTCATGCCGAACGTGTGGAGGTTATTGTGGGAGTGGAGAGCACGGGCCTGGGTCGGGAGCTCGTCGTCACCGTGGCCGACGACGGCGTCGGCACCGGGGGTCGTCCAGAGGGAAAGGGGCTGACCGGGATGCGCTCGCGGGTGGAGGCCCTTGGCGGAACGCTGACGGTCGATCCGCTCCACTCGCCGGACGAGCGCAGGCGTGTCGGAACCGTGATCGAAGCCAGAATGCCCCTGTGAGCACAGCCGTTCTTTCGTCTAGTTCTTCGACAGGCCCGGGCGCGCGCCGGGTCCGCCTTCTGGTGGTCGATGATCACCCGGTGGTGCGGTCCGGAATCGTCGGCATGTTCTCCTCCGAGGCGGATCTCGCCGTCGTCGGGGAGGCTGCCGACGGCGACCAGGCCGTCGAGCTCGTCGCCGAACTCGCCCCCGATGTCGTGCTCATGGATCTGCGCATGCCCGGCGTCGACGGCGTGGAGGCCATCCGCCGTATTTCGGCTGGGGCGGGCACGGCGCATGGTGCTGCTGGGGCGGGCACGGCGCATGGTGCTGCTGGGGCGGGCACGGCGCATGGTGCTGCTGGGGCGGGCACGGCGCATGGTGCTGTTGGGGCGGGCACGGCGCATGGTGCTGTTGGGGCGGGCACGGCCGCTCATGCTCCTGCTCCCCGTATCGTGGTTCTCACCACCTACGACACCGACGGTGACATTCTGCGTGCCGTTGAGGCCGGCGCCATCGGCTACCTGTTGAAGGACTCTGCGCGCGAGGACATTCTCGCGGCCGTGCGGGCCGCCGCCGTCGGGCGCAGTGCGTTGAGTCCGACCGTCACGACGCGTCTGCTGGGGGCTGCGCGCGGCGCGGGCCAGAGCGCTGCCGGCGCTCCCAGAGGCGCCCGCGTTCCGGTGAGCCTGTCGCCGCGTGAGCGGGAGGTGCTGGCGGCGGTGTCGCGGGGGCTGTCCAATAGTCAGATCGGAGTCGAGCTGTATATCACCGAGGCGACCGTCAAGACGCACTTGCTGCGCGCCTATGCCAAGCTCGGCGTCGACTCGCGCGCGGCGGCGGTTACTGAGGCCTTGCGTCGTGGTCTGCTGGAGCTGGAGTAGCCAGTGGCCAGGCCTTTGGCGCAGCGTCCTGGTCCTGACGGGCCTTGACGGGCCTTGACGGGACTTGATGGTCCTGACGGCCCTGACGTCGAGATCGGTCGTACTCCGCCTCGAGATCGGTCCACTTCCGCGTCGAGATCGGTCGAAGCCCGCATCGAGATCGGTTCGGGGCGGGGCGCGCCTCTTTCTTCTCGGGTTCTCGGAACTTCTCGATTTCGAGGTATCTCGGCTTGCGCGGTCCGCAGATCTGAATGTTGACGTGCCCGAGCGACCATCCGTCGGGGTGCATGGGCGGCTTTGAAGGTGCCCGTTTCGATGGGACTGCAGGAGGCCGGCAGCTTCAGGCGCTGAACGGACAATACTGACAATGTTGCACATTCGTCCGCGATCTGTGCCGATAGAAACCTTGGAATCACGCGAAAAGAGATTCTGGTGAGTGCGGTTGTCCTTACTCCCATGTGTACAGACCCCCTCAGTGCACATGGGAATGTGATGACTGGTATTGACGCGTCTTGAGAATCCCTGGAATCTAAGCGAAAAACGGCTGTCGCTTTTTGAGGGGATCTTCCTCCCGTGTGCAGCCCCGTCTGAGCCGTCTGAGTCGGTCGACCGATCCGAAGGGTGAACGAGATGCGCTCCTCACGTTGACGGCGGCTGGCCGTAAGAACGGTTCTCTCTGACTCTCGTGTTCTCGTCTTCGGATTCCTGTCCTCGGAAAGATCGGGACGAGGGCGGAACGCACTGTCGATGTGTGGTGGTGCTGGGCGCCTTTCGTGCTCTCAGACCTTGAGGCGGCACTTCGAGTCGCCTTCTCTGAGCGTCCTGAACTCGGTGTGGAGTGCGACCGATTTCGATGCGGAACTCGACCGATCTCGACGCGGAAGTGGACCGATCTCGCGGCGGAGTGCGACCGATCTCGAGCCGGAAGTGGACCGATCTCGCGGCGGAGTGCGACCGATTTCGACGCGGAACTCGACCGATCTCGGTGCGGAGTGCGACCGATCTCGGCGGGGAGGCTCCTCCGCCCGCCATGGCGCCGATTCGCGGCCTGCGGACCTTGCCCTGAGCGTCCTCGACTCAACTCTTGCTCACGCCCACTGCGAACAGGGGCATGAGTGTCGTGCCGGTGCCGTTAGCCTTGTCAGCACGTGCCAGCGCCCCATGTGTATCTGCACCATTCCCGGACGGGCGCCCTACCGACCGCACGTGCCGAGGAGATACCAGCGATGTTCGAACGCTTTACCGACCGCGCCCGCCGCGTCGTCGTCCTGGCTCAGGACGAAGCGCGGGCGCTCAACCACAACTACATCGGCACCGAGCACCTCCTCCTCGGCCTCATCCATGAGGGCGAGGGGGTGGCGGCCAAGGCCCTGGAGTCGATGGATGTCTCCCTGGACGCCGTGCGTGCCCAGGTCGTGGACATCATCGGCGAGGGCCAGTCCGCCCCGAGTGGCCACATCCCCTTCACCCCGAGGGCCAAGAAGGTCCTCGAGCTCTCGCTGCGCGAGGCCCTCCAGCTCGGCCACAACTACATCGGCACCGAGCACATCCTGCTCGGCCTGCTGCGCGAGGGCGAGGGAGTTGCCGCCCAGGTCCTGACCAAGCTGGGCGCGGATCTGTCCACTGTGCGCCAGACCGTCATGCAGATGCTCTCCGGCTACGAGGGCAAGGAGACCGTCACCGCCGGCGGCTCGTCCAAGGAGGGCGTCCCCTCCGGCTCGGCGATCCTCGACCAGTTCGGCCGCAACCTCACCGCGGCGGCGCGCGAGGGCAAGCTCGATCCGGTGATCGGCCGCCACAAGGAGATGGAGCGCGTCATGCAGATCCTCTCCCGGCGCACCAAGAACAACCCCGTCCTCATCGGGGAGCCGGGCGTGGGCAAGACCGCCGTCGTCGAGGGCCTGAGCCAGGCCATCGTCCACGGCG
>ERZ773004.374-NODE-374-length-28967-cov-113.210155_pt1 | contig 28967 bp, 22 predicted proteins | sample MGYA00580667_ERZ773004 | MGnify/ENA primary metagenome ERZ773004 (study PRJEB29015, sample SAMEA2737963) | human oral metagenome | biome: human oral; feature: human-associated habitat; material: dental | place: China | collected 2123 ... | reverse complement strand
GTCATAGGCTCCCAGCCTGCCCGAGTACTCGGCCACGACACGATCCCTCCCACACGGTTCTGACAGGCCAGCACCGGGGGCGGGCGGCCACACCGACGCTAAACCCGGGCGCCGACACGGCGCCATGGGCTCCCGGCCCGGGCCGGGAGGGAATCAGGGAGACCCCTCAGGGGGCGAGACCAGGGGCCCAGGAGGCGCACAGGACACGGGCCGGGATCCTGCTTCGTCACGACGCGGGATCCTCGACGGGGCGGAGTCGCGTGTTTCAGCACGCGGTCGTGCCGAAGAGCGAGCCCCTCGTCGGTGTGCGGGCCACGAGTCGGACGGGTCGACCTCGTCGACGACCAGAATGGGTCCCCGCGGGTGCACAGGTCACGATCCGCGGGACGCTCGAAGACCGAACCCGCCTCCTTCCACTCCACGACGACGGCGCCCGCCGGTTCCCCGACGAGCGCCATCGCAGCAGCGCACCCGGCCCGCGCCGGGCACCCGACTCAGGCCGGGCTGCTCGGCCGGACCTCCGCCGGCTCGGGCTGCTCGGCGGGCCAGTGGCCGACGGTGCCGGCCGCCGCCTCGAGCGTGGCGTGCGCCAGCGCCGTGAGCGAGGAGATCTGGATGCCGGGGTCGAGACCCGAGGCCTCGAAGGCCAGCGGTAGCTCGGTGCAGGCCGTCATGAGCGGCAGCTCGCGCTCGCCGCGCAGACGCCCGGCGAGCGCCCGGTACAGCTCGCCGGCCCGGGTCATCCGGCCCGCCTTCACCTCGCCGATGATCTCCATCATCGCGGCCTTCTCCTCATCGGACGGTACCTTCAGCGGGTAGTCGCGTTCGGCGGCCAGCCGCTGGTACAGGCCGGTGTTCACCGTCCCCGCCGTGGCGGTCAGCCAGGCCCCCTCGGGGCTCGTCTGCATGGCCGCGGTGATGGTCGCGTCGACGATGTGGACGAGCGGCACCGGCAGCTCGTCGACGAAGTCGTCGATGAAGTAGTGGACCGTGTTGCACGGGACCGCCAAGACGGACGCGCCCAGCTGGGCGGCCCGCAGGAGGTCGGCGCGCACCATGGTCCCCGGAGCGGGGTCGCCTGCGGCGATGCACGTCGTCCTGTCGGGCACCTTCGTGTCCGACAGGACGAGGACCCGCGGGTGATCCTGGTCGTACTCGACCGGCAGCGCTGCGGCCAGCTCGACGAGGAACTGGCCGGTGGCGGCCGGCCCCATGCCCCCGACCACGCCGATGACGGCGCGGTCGAAGGCGTCGGGGGCGAAATTCGTACTCATGCGAGCGTCACTGTCCTCAGAAGATGAGCGGGCAGATGAGGAAGCCGAGGCAGACGGCCACGACCACCGAGGTGACGCCCGGCAGGATGAACGGATGGTTGAACACGTACTTGCCGATCCGTGTCGTCCCTGTGTCGTCCATCTCGATCGCGGCGACGGTCGTCGGGTAGGTCGGCAGCAGGTACAGGCCGGTGACGGCCGGGAACGAGGCCACCATGACGGCGCCGCCCACACCCATCGCCGCGGCGACGGGCATGAAGGTCGCGGTCGTCGCGCCCTGCGAGTAGAGCAGCGCGGAGGCGAAGAACAGCACGACGGCCAGGAGCCACGGATGGCCCTGGATCACGGTCTGACCGGCGCCCTTGATGAGGTCCATGTTGGAGTTCACGAAGGTGTTGCCGAGCCATGCGACGCCGAGGATGCACAGCGCCGCGCTCATGCCGCCCTTGAAGGTGGCCTGGTTCGAGATCTCGCCGAGCTCCATCTTGCAGGTGAACTTCATGATGAGCGCGGCGGCCATCATGAAGGTCATGATGGCGGCGTTGCGCCCGAGCGGGAGGTCGAGCTTCGAGGTGCAGGCGGCGTAGACCATGACGACCAGCAGCGTGATGCCGAAGATGGCCAGCGAACGACGGGCGAACGGCTTGATGTCGTACTTGCCCTCGCCGCGCATCTTCACCAGTCCGGCGGCCATGCGCTCCTTGTAGACCGGGTCGTCCTCGAGCTCGCAGCCCAGGTGCGAGGAGACCAGGGCGCCGACCATGCAGCCGACGAAGCAGATGACGATCGAGATGATGACCAGCGGCAGGTAACCGACCCCGAGGGGCTCGACGGCCGATGACATGGCGATCATGGCGGCCGAGATCGGGGAGGCGGCGATGGCTACCTGCGACGCCACGACGGCGATCGACAGGGGGCGGGAGGGCCGGATCTTCTGCTCCTTGGCGACCTCGGCGATGACCGGCAGCGTGGCGAAGGCCACGTGGCCCGTGCCGCAGAAGACGGTCATGAAGAAGGTCACGACGGGGGCGAGGAAGGTGATGCGCTCAGGCTTCCTGCGCAGCATCTGCTCGCTGACCTTGACCAGGAGGTCCAGGCCGCCACAGGCCTGGAGGGCTGCGACGCAGGAGATGACGGCGATGATGATTCCCAGGACGTCCCAGGGGATGTCCTTCGTGGGGTCGACGGTGCAGCCCAGCAACCCGAGGACGATGACGCCGGCGCCGCCCGCATAGGCGATGCCGACGCCGCCGAGCCGGGCGCCGATGAAGATGAAGATCAGGACCACCGCCAACTGGACCCAGAACATGTTTGCTCCTTTACGAATCGACTCGTGCCGGTGGGGCGACTACTTGGCCGGAGGGGTCAGCCCATCGGGCAGGCCCTTCTCGTCGGCCCCGTAGACCTTGCCGGAGTAGGTGGGCTTGAGGAAGTTCTCGGTGGACAGGATCGCGTCGATCTCGTCCTCGGTGAGCAGGCCCTTCTCGAGGGCGACCTCGCGGACGGACTTGCCGGTGCGTGCGCACTCCTTGCCGATGAGGTCGCCGTTGTGGTGGCCGATCACGTCATTGAGGTAGGTGACGATGCCGATCGAGTTCATGACGAAGTCGCGGCAGATCTCCTCGTTGGCGGTGATGCCGTCCACGCACCGCGTGTGCAGGGTGTCGAGGGCGTGGGTGAGCAGGTGCAGCGACTCGAACATCGCCTGCGACATCGCGGGCTCCATGACGTTCAGCTCGAGCTGACCGGCCTCGGCGGCGAAGCAGACGGTGACGTCGTTGCCGAAGACCTTGAAGCAGACCTGGTTGACGACCTCGGGGATCACCGGGTTCACCTTGGCGGGCATGATCGAGCTGCCGGCCTGCATCTCCGGCAGGTTGATCTCGTTGAGGCCTGCGCGCGGGCCGCTGGAGAGCAGGCGCAGGTCGTTGCAGATCTTGGAGACCTTGGCCGCGGTGCGCTTCACGGCGGAGTGCAGGGCGATGTATGCCCCGTTGTCGTAGCTGGACTCCAGCAGGTCGGGGGCGGAGATGATCTCGTAGCCGGTGACCTCGGCGAGCTTCTCCGCGACGACCTTCGGGAAGTCGGGCGGGGTGTTGAGGCCGGTGCCGATGGCGGTGCCGCCCAGGTTGATCTCGAGGAGCAGCTTCGCGGCCGTGCTCACCCGCTCGATCTCCTCGGACATGTTGTTGGCGTAGCCGTGGAACTCCTCGCCGAGGGTCATGGGGACGGCGTCCTGCAGCTGGGTGCGGCCCATCTTGAGGACCCCGGCGAACTCGTCGCCCTTCTTGTGCAGGCTCGCGACGAGCTCGTCGACCGCCCGCAGCAGGTCCTGCGCGATCGTGTAGACCGCCAGGCGGAAGCCGGTGGGGTAGGCGTCGTTCGTCGACTGGGACTTGTTGACGTGGTCGTTCGGGTTGATCACGTCGTAGCGGCCCTTCGGCAGGCCGATGAGCTCGAGGGCCAGGTTGGCGACGACCTCGTTGGTGTTCATGTTGATGGAGGTGCCCGCGCCGCCCTGGAAGGAGTCGGTGGGGAACTGGTCCATGCAGCGGCCGTTGTCGAGGATCTCGTCGCAGGCGGCGCAGATGGTGTCGGCGATGTCCCCCTGGATCGCGTGGAGCTCCTTGTTCGCCAGCGCCGTGGCCTTCTTCACCTGGACCATGCCGCGGATGAACTCGGGCTCGTCGTTCATGCAGCCGTTCGAGATCCTGAAGTTCTCGAGGGCGCGGATCGTGTGGATCCCGTAGTAGTTCTCGTCCGGAACCTCTCGCTGACCCAGTAGGTCCTCTTCGGTGCGAGTGCTCATGATCGCTCTCCTCAGTGCGTGAATCATGCGGACGATCGGCCCCGACATCGGTGTCCGGGGCGCTGGGTGGTCTGTCCGGTAAGACCACTTAACCAAGTCGCGCTCCCCGTGTCAATGGACCGCTCCGATTCGCTCTTGAAGAATTTGGTCATACCGGTGTATCTAATTACGCCCGGCTGGTGTCAACAGTGGGATGAAAGGCCTCCGAGCTGTCCGAGCTGAGAGAATGACGTCATGTCCGTTGTCAACGGTGATGCACCGCTTCGCAAGTCGGAGATGCTCGTGCGCCTCTTCGCCGAGCGCATCCGTTCGGGGCAGTGGGAGCCCGGTTCGCGGCTTCCCTCCGAGCGGGAGCTGGCGCGCCTGTTCGAGGTGAGCCGCACGGCGGTCCGCGAGGCGCTCAAGGCGCTCCAGCTCGCCGGCGAGATCGAGACGCGTCTGGGCGAGGGAAGTTTCGTGCTCGAGAGCCGGCGCAGCGAGGCCGACGAGGAGGCGCTGGTGGGCGCCGGTCAGAGCATCGTGAGCAAGCTGCAGGCCCGGCAGGCGCTTGAGATCGCCTCGGGCGTGCTGGCCATCAAGAATGCGAGCGAGTCCGACCGCATCAAGCTGCGGGCCGTGCGCGTCGAACTCGCCGAGGCCCTCGAGGCAGAGGACTACCAGTGGTACCTCGTCGTCACCTTCGACCTGCACGAGCTCATCGCCAAGGCCTCCCACAACAGCTACCTCGAGGAGGCCACCCACGACCTCGTCGAGCCCATGCGCAACGACGAGTGGGCGCTGACCGCCAGCTACGACGCGGCGATGGCCGGCTACTCGGCGGGGGTGCACCGCGCGATGATCGACGCCCTCCTGACCAACGACGTCGACGCCTTCGTCGGGAGCGTGTGCCAGCACTACGAGGACTACCCGGCGCTGCGCCATCCCGAGCTGAAGCGGCTCCGCACCGTGGAGGGCGCCGGACTCGATCCGTTCCGCGACGCCGGCTGACCGCATCGGTCGACCGTCCGGGGCCGGCCCGTCGTTCCCCGGATGCGGCGGGGCCCCGGAACCGCTCGGTTCCGGGGCCCCGCCGCGCCGGTCGGTCCGATCAGCCCTCGTCGGCCGCGGACGGATGGGTCATGTCCATCGGGACGACCCACCTGTCGAACTCCTCGTCGGTGACGAAGCCGAGTTCGAGAGCCGACTCCTTGAGGCTGATGCCCTTGTGGTGGGCGTTCTTGGCGATCTTCGAGGCCTTGTCGTAGCCGATGTGGCGGTTGAGGGCCGTGACCTGCATGAGGTTGATCTCGAGGTCGTGGGCGATCTTCTCGCGGTTGGGCTCGATGCCGTAGGCGCAATGGTCGTCGAAGCTCACGCAGGTGTCGCCGAGCAGCTGGATCGACTCGAGCACGCACCAAGCCATGACCGGCTTGAAGACGTTGAGCTGGAAGTTGCCCTGGCTGCCCGCGAAGCCGACGGTGGCGTCGTTGCCGAACACCTTGGTGGCGACCATGGTCATGGCCTCGCACTGGGTCGGGTTGACCTTGCCGGGCATGATCGAGCTGCCGGGCTCGTTCTCGGGGATGAGCAGCTCGCCCAGGCCGTTGCGCGGGCCGGAGGCGTACCAGCGGACGTCGTTGGCGATCTTCATGAGGGCGTCGGCCAGGACGCGCAACGAACCGGAGACCTGGACCAGGGCGTCGTGGGCGCTCAGGGCGGCGAAGAGGTTGTCGGCCTGCTTGAACTCGATGCCGGTCTCCTCGGAGATCTTCCGGGCGGTGAGCGCGCCGAACCTCGGATGGGCGTTGAGACCGGTGCCGACGGCCGTGCCGCCGATGGCCAGTTCGCGGGCGCGGGACTCCGCGTAGCGGATGCCGTCGAGGGCGAAGTCGATCTGGGCGACCCAGCCGGAGATGACCTGGCCGAGCAGGATCGGCGTGGCGTCCTGCAGATGGGTGCGGCCGGGCATGACGACGTCCATGTACTCCTCGGCCTTGGCGGCGAGGGTGTCGCGCAGCTTCTGCACGCGCGGGAACATGGCGTTCAGCTCGCACACGACCGCGATGTGCATGGCGGTCGGGAAGGTGTCGTTCGAGGACTGGCCGCGGTTGACGTGGTCGTTGGGGTGGACGGGAGTCTTCGTGCCCAGCTGCCCGCCGGCGATCTCGATGGCGCGGTTCGAGATGACCTCGTTGGAGTTCATGTTGGACTGCGTGCCCGAGCCGGTCTGGAAGACGACCAGCGGGAACTCGGCGTCGAGTTTCCCGGCGATGACGTCGTCGGCGGCCTGCACGATGAGCCCGGAGATGTCCTTCGGCAGCTCGCCCAGCTCGCCGTTGGCCTGGGCGGCGGCCTTCTTCAGGGTGCCGAGGGCCCTGATCATCGGGCGGCCCCACACGAAGGTCTCGCGGCCGATGTCGAAGTTGTGGAGGCTGCGCTCGGTCTGGGCGCCCCAGTAGTGGTCGGCGGGCACCTCGATCGTGCCCATGGAGTCGGTTTCCGCGCGCATCTGCGCGCTCGTGTTCTCAGCCATGGATCCAGCCTAGCGGCGGGGTCGGGGCCGCGAGCCGTCGCCCGGCGGTTCCCGGGCGCCGGTCACGGGAGGGGGGACCGGCGCGGACGGGGCGGGCTGGGAGCCCCGCCGCGTCCGGCCGGGACTCACGGGCGCAGGGCGTTGGGCGCGGGCCGCCCGGCGAGCACCGCCAGCGCGTTCTCGGCGGCCAGATCGCACATCGCCGTGCGGGTCTCGACGTTCGCCGAGCCGAGATGAGGGGCCAGGACGACGTTCTCCAGCCCCAGCAGCGCCGGGTCGATCTCGGGCTCGTTCTCGTAGACGTCCAGCGCGGCGCCGGCCAGACGGCCGCTGGCCAGGGCCTGCGCGAGGGCGTGCTCGTCGATGCAGGCGCCGCGGGCCGTGTTGATGACGTAGGCGCCGGGGCGCATCGTGGCGATGCGCCCCGCGTCGAGGATGTGGCGGGTCCCCTCGGTGAGCGGGCAGTGCAGGCTGATGACGTCGCAGGAGGCGACGAGCTCGTCCAGCGGCATGCCGACGGCGTCGAGCTCGGTGCGGGCCGGCTCGCGCATGGGGTGCTCGGCGGCGTAGGCGATGGACATCCTGAAGGCCCGGCAGCGCCGCGCCATGGCGGTGCCGATCTGGCCGGCGCCGATGAGGCCGATGGTCTTGCCCTCGATCGAGTGGCCGAGCAGGAAAGTGGTGCGGTAGCGCCAGGGGCGTCCGGCGCGGATGAGGCGCTCGCCCTCGCCGAGGCGGCGGGTGACGGCCAGCAGCAGGCCGAAGGCGAGGTCGGCGGTGGCGTCGAAGAGCACGCCCGGGGTGTTCGTCGCGACGACGCCACGGGCGGCGCAGGCCGCCAGGTCGATGTTGTCGTGGCCGGCGGCGATGTTGGCGACGACCTTGAGCCGCGGCCCGGCGGCCTCGAGGAACTCGGCGTCGACCCGGTCGGACAGGACGGTGAGCACCGCGTCGGCGCCCTCGACGAGGGCGAGCAGCTCGGCGCGGTCCGGGGGCTGAGGGCCGTCGTGGACGATGACCTCGTGCCCGCTCGCGCGCAACCGGGCGATGCTGGGCTCGGGGATCGCATCGGTGACGCAGATCCGTGTCATGAGGGCCTCCCACAGGTGAACGGGCGTTGCCAGACCATGCTAACGACCGGCGCCCCCGCCCCGACGGTAAGGGTAGGCTAATCCTCACGGCCGTCGGGGGCCGCGCGAGAGGGCTGCTCAGGGCGCCGTCGCCGCCCTCGAATCCGCTTGTGGCCACGGTAAGGTTGCCGTGGCGACCGCCGATGTGGCGGCGTCATGTCATCTGACCGTTTCAGGAGCCGTCATGACCTACGTCATCTCTTTGCCCTGCGTGGACGTCAAGGACAGGGCCTGCGTCGAGGAGTGCCCCGTCGACTGCATCTACGAGGGCGAGCGCACGCTGTACATCAACCCGGAGGAGTGCGTCGACTGCGGTGCGTGCGAGCCGGTGTGTCCGACCGAGGCGATCTACTACGAGGACGACCTGCCCGAGGACATGACCCAGTGGCTCGACATCAACGCGAACTTCTTCGCCGAGCTCGGGTCTCCGGGCGGGGCGGCCCGTCTGGGCAAGCAGGACTTCGACGAGCCGTCGGTGGCCGCGCTGCCGCCCCAGGCCTGATGAGCCTCTCGCAGACGCTGCCCGCCTTCCCGTGGGACACGCTGGCCGGGGCGAGGGCCCTGGCCGGCTCCCACGAGGGGGGCATCGTCGACCTGTCCGTCGGCACGCCCGTCGACCCCACGCCCGGGGTCGTCCGCGAGGCCCTCGAGGCCGCCTCCCAGGCCCCCGGCTATCCGGCCGTGTGGGGCACGTCGGCGCTGCGCGAGGCGATCATCTCCTATCTGCGGGGTCGCTGGGGCAGCGTCGAGCTCGGCGAGCACAACGTGACGACCGCCATCGGCACGAAGGAGCTCGTCGGCTGGCTGCCCACGCTGCTGGCGCTCGGCCCCGGCGACTCCGTCGTCCTGCCCCGGATCGCCTACCCGACCTACGAGGTGGGCGCCCTCATGGCCCGCGCCCGGACCCAGCGCTGCGACGATCCGGACGAGGTCTCCGGCGCCCCGCGGCTCATCTGGATCAACTCGCCCGCCAACCCCCACGGCGCCATCGCCCCGCTCGAACTGCTGCGCCGCTGGGTGCGCTTCGCCCAGGAGCACGGCGCGGTCCTCGCCGCGGACGAGTGCTACGCCGAGTTCGCCTACGACGCCCCGGCACGCACGATCCTCGACCCGGCGGTCAACGACGGCGACATCACCGGCCTGCTGGCCGTGCAGTCGCTGTCCAAGCGCTCGAACATGGCCGGCTACCGTGCCGGCTTCGTCGCCGGCGACGCCTCGATCGTCGACGAGCTCACCGCCGTGCGCAAGCACCTCGGCATGATCGTCCCGGCGCCGGTGCAGACCGCCATGGTCGCGGCCCTCGGCGACCAGCGGCACGTCGACGAGCAGCGCGCTCGCTACGCGGCCCGACGCGCCCGCATGCGCGCCGCCCTCGAACGGGCCGGCTTCCGCATCGACCACTCGGAGGGCTCGCTCTACCTGTGGGCCACCCAGGACGGGCCCGGCCGCGAGAGCATCGCCTGGCTGGCCGGCCGCGGCATCCTCGCCGCGCCGGGCGACTTCTACGGCCCCCACGCCACCGACCACGTGCGCATCTCGATGACCGCCACCGACGAGCGCATCGCCGCCGCGGTGGACCGCCTCACCGCCTGATCCGCCCCGAAGGCCCGGCTGGTACGGGGCCCCAGCCGGCCCGGCCGGCGACCGCGGTCGGGGGCCGGAGACGGCACAGCCCTCCCCGGGGTCGCAGGAGCCGTTCACTGACTTCGGGTTGACCTGTGTCGCCGCTTGTGGGTAGCGTGTCGGCGACGTGTGATCGTTGTTGATCGCCGGTGCTGTCGTACGGTCCCCGGGGTTGGGGAGGCTCCTGTGAGGAGGCGTTCGGGTGAAGGTTGATGAGGCCAATCTTGATGCGTTGAAGGGTCTGCCGGACGTTGCCTATGACTTTGACGTGTCGGCAGCGTTGGAGTCTGCCTTCCGGAGCGCGGCGACGACCCTCGAGGATCAGCGGGGGTCGCGGTCGGGCTACCGTTCGGACGCGCTCACCGATTTCGCGGGTTACTACTCGTCGTTGTTCAGTGACAATGGCACGACCCAGTTGTCGGATCTGGACGAGATCGTCACGAATCTGCGTCTTGTGGCCACGGAGGTCACCGAGCTGGACGAGAAGGCCCGGGCGGAGAACGACCGGCGCCGGAAGGCATGGGAGTGGGCACAGCGGCGTGCCAATCGCAACCTCCTCGACCACGCCCACGACGCCCTCTTCGGTGATGAGGAGCCGCCGTTCAGCCAGATCAGTGATGACGAGAAGAGCACGTCGGCCTCCGCGGCGGTCACCTCGGCGCCGGCGAGGAGCCGTGAGGATCTGACCGGTTCGGGCCCCTCGGGCGGGGTCTCGAGTGGGCGACCGTCGAACCTACGGAGTTTCGCGACGAGTTCCCGGGCGGCTGATGCGCAGCTGTCGGGGACGACCGGGACGCTCAACGGCAAGTGCAGCGACTTCACCGAGTCTTGCTCGTGGGCGACTCTCGACGCGTCGGGGGTCGTGACGGCGTTGAGTACCTGGCTTGAGGAGAACGAGAACGACGCCCGGTGGGCCGATGTTGTCGCGGCGGCCTTCGAGGCGGCTGGCGCGGACGGTGGGCTGGCCAGTGTCCCGGACTCGGCTGTCGAGGCGTCCCTGGCAGCGGCCGGGGTGCAGGCAGGCCGACAGGACATCGTGGTCGACCCGCCAACCGCCTACGGTTCACCGCCCACGACCGGTTACGCGGATGATCCGGTGAACGCGTTCACCGGTAACTTCGTCGAGGTCGAGGACGATCTCGGATTCGTCGGAGTGGCGGGGGTGCTGGGCTGGCGGCGCTCCTACAGCGCGTTGAACCCGGAGGTTGGTGCTTTCGGGCCCGGCTGGTCTTCGTGGTGTGAGGCGGGTCTGGCTGTCGATGATGAGGGTGCCAGGCTGCGGCTGCCGGACGGACGGGTCGTCGTCTTTCCGCGCGAGGGCGAGGGCTGGGGCCGGGCGAGTGGCGAGAACCTGTGGCTTGCCGCGGTGCCCGGTGGTGGCTGGGAGTTGTCGTCCTCGTGGGGAGTCCTCGTGGGGACTGGTGTGGTCCCTTGACGCGACGGGCCGGATGCGCGGCACGAGCCAGGGTGAGGGTACCGGCGTCGAGCTCACCTACGACCGGGCGGGGCGTCTCGTGCGGCTCGCGCACGAGCGGGGCCGGGCCCTCGAGGTGCTGTGGGACGGTGCGGGTCGGCGTGTCGTGGCGGTGGTCGCCGATGACGGACGGCGCGTCGACTACGTCTACGACGACGCCGGCCGTCTCGTCGAGGCGGCCGGTGGGGCCGGTGCGCGCCGTTACCGGTGGAACGAGGCCGGGCTCATCAAGGAGGTCGTCGACGCCGACGGTGTCGTCGAGGTGAGCAACGAGTACGACGAGACCGGCCGGGTGGTGCGGCAGCGCTCGCCGTTCGGGCGCCTGACCCGGTACGCCTATCTGCCGGGTGGGATCACGGCGACGAGTGATGAGGATGGCGGCCGGGGGAACACGTGGGTCCATGACCGTTCGGGCCGGCTCATCGGGCTCGTGGACGCCGAGGGACGCCGCCAGTCGATGTTCTGGGACCGGTGGGGCAACCAGGTGCCCGTTCGTGAGCGGGACGGTTCTGAGACGGTCTCGGCGTATGACCGGCGGGGGCGTCTTGCGACCCGCCGGCTGCCGTCGGGGGCACGGGTCGACCAGGAGTGGGACGAGTTGGACCGGCTCGTGGAGTCCCGGGTCTCGGTGGCCGACGGGTCCGGGACCGTGGCGGTGACTCGCTACGAGTACGAGGGGGTCGGGCGTCGGCCGGTCCGGGTCGTGGACCCCGGCGGCGGGGCGACCGCCATGACTTGGCGTGACGGGCTGCTCACTAGGATCACGGATCCGACGGGCGTGCGGGTGCGTTTCGATCATGACGAGCACGGTGACCTCGTGGCGGTCACGGACGCGGCGGGCAACACGGCCCGGCTCGTGAGGGACCGGGTGGGCCGGGTAGTGGCGGCCGTGACACCGCTGGGGAACCGCACCGAGTTCTCCTACGACGCCGGTGGGCGGCTGGTCTGCCGCACTGACCCGACGGGGGCGCGGACCCGTTTCGAGTACAGCGCCGCGGGCAGGACGTGCGCGATCATTGACCCTGAGGGCGGGCGCACAAGCATGAGTCACGGCGCCCACGGGGCCCGTGAACGGATGAGTGACCCGCTGGGGCGGGTCGTGGGCGAGTCCTACGATGACTTGGGCAATCTGGCGGCCGTTGAGCTGCCGGACGGTTCGACGTGGGAGTTCGGCTACGACGGCCTGTCGCGGTTGACGGGGATGAAGGACGTCGGTGGCGGCGTGTGGGCGATGGGTTACGGGCCCGATGGCATGCTGGCGGCCACCGTCGACCCGACCGGTGTGGGCCGGGACGTGAGACGCGGCTGGTTCGGTGCCCCGGTGTCGGTCCGCGACGGCGGGGACGACTGGAGCGCGGTGTGGGACCGGTTGGGTCGACTCGTTTCGCAAACCGGGCCCGACGGTGGTACGAGCCTCAACCGGTACGACCTGTGTGGGCGTCTCGTGGAGACCGTGGACGCGACCGGGGCTGTCACCTGGTACGAGCGGGACGCGGCGGGCCGGCTCGTCGCGGTCACCCAGCCGGGTGGGACGACCTACCGATACGAGTACGACGAGTGCGGGCGCTGGGCGGCGACGATCAGTACCGGTGGCCGTCGCTACGAGATCATCTACGACGCTGACTCACGGATCGCCGGGGAGCTGTGGCCGACCGGTGAGAGGGTCCGGACCGAGTTCGACCGGTGCGGACGGATCCTGACCCGGCGCCAGCCGGGGCGCGGTCTCGTGCGTTTCGGCTACGACCGGTGCGGGCGGATCACGAGCGTCCGGGACCGGTGGAACGGGCACCGCCGGTTCCGTTACGACGAGGCCGGGCAACTGGTCGAGGCCGTCAACGCGCTGGGCGGGGTCACTCGTTTCGAGTACGACGAGATGGGCCGTCAGGTTGCGGTCGTGGACCCGACCGGGGCCCGCACCGAGTCTTCCTTCGACTCGATGGGCCGGATGACGAGCCGGGTCGACCCGCTGGGCAGGGTCACCCGGTACGAGTGGGACGCTGCTGGACGCATGAGGGGCCGGGTCGAGCCGGACGGGCACCGGCTCGAGTGGGGCTATGACCGGGCCGGGCGCGTGGACCGGAGTCTGTCCGACGGGAGGCTGCTCTCCCGCGTGGAGCGGGATTTCGTCGGTCGTCGTCTCCGGCTGACCGATGCTGCCGGGCGTCGGGTCGAGGAGGCCTGGGACGGCCGGGGCAATCTGCTTCACCGCCTCCGGAATGGCTTGGGGGTGTCCTACAGCTATGATGTGGGCGGGCGCCGGATCGCCATGAGACGCCCTGACGGGTCGAGCACCGGGTATGAGTACGACGCCGACAACCGACTGTCCGCGATCGTCCAGCCCGGTCTCGGTCGGGTCGAGATCGACCGTGACCGACTCGGCCGGGTCGTCGGGGTGCACGGGCCCGGCCTTGAGGCAACGTGGGTCTGGTGTGACGGCGCTGTCGTCGAGAACCGGGTGAACCGGCGTGGTTTCATTCAGCAGATCCGCATCGAGCGTGACGGGGACGGGCGGCCAGTCGCCGAGGTGCGGGACGGCCTGCGCACGGTCTACGAGTATGACCCGGCTGGCCAGCTGACCGGTGCTCGCACGAGCGAGGGCACCCGTGTCACCTGGGAGTGGGATGCCGGTGGGCGTCTGGTCGCCGAGACGACAGACGGTTCGGTGACCCGGCACGGGTACGACCGGGCCGGCCAGCTCCTGTGGACTCGCACGCCGCAGGGGGGCCGCACCGACTACACCTATGACGCCGCGGGTCGCCGCATCCGCGAGGCCGGGCCCGATGGGGAGCGGCTGTTCTCCTGGGATCCCCGCGGCTTCCTCGCCTCGGTCACCCGTGTCCGGCACGAGCAGGACACGGTGATGGCGAGTGCCCACAGTGAGCTGTGCGTTGATGCCGGCGGTGAGCTCGCCGCCGTTGACGGACGGGCCGTCTACTGGGACAGCGATGCTGCTGTGCCCACGCTCGCCCAGGTTGGTGAGCGTGTCATCACGGATGCGCTCGCCGCCACTGTCCTGTCGGGGGATCAGCAGGAGGCCCTGTGGCTCGTTCCTGACGTCGACGGCCCGGCCGGGTCGGGCTCTGACCTGCCGGCCGGCTTGGAGGGCCTCCAGGCCAGGGTGTGGGGGCAGTCGCCCGGGGCCGGCGAGGGCGCTGGCGACACGGGCGGCGCTGGTGGCGGTGTCGCCGTCGGTGCGGACGGGGCCCTGCGTACTGGTGGTCTCGGCTGGATGGGTGCGCGGGTTTATGATTCGTTGACTCGTTCTTTCTTGTCGGTTGATCCGGCCGTGCCGGTGACGGGGGCGGCCTGGGCTGCGAATCCGTATTCGTATGCGGGGAATGATCCTGCTGGGATGGTCGATCCGACTGGTTTGCGGCCGGTGTCCGAGGATGATCTGCGGGTTTATCAGCAGGCGTCGAACAGTGCCTTGGAGAACGCCGTGTCGGCGGCCGGGGACTGGTTGTCCGACAATTGGGAGTACATCGCCGCCGGGGCCATGGTCGTCGCCGGTGTGGCGGTGATGTGCACTGGTGTTGGCGGGCCGGTCGGTGCGGCGATGCTGGCTGGTGCTCTGACGGGTGCGGGCGGGTCCGTGTGGTCGCAGAAGTCCTCGAACGGGGCTGTTGACTGGGGCACTGTTCTGCGGGACGGGGCCGTGGGCGCGGCGACCGGTCTCATCGGTGGCGGGGCGTCGGCCGCTGCGGCGCGGGCCACCGCGGGAATGACGAGTTGTCTGGGCAAGAACATTCTGACCGGGGCGGTCGAGGGTGCCATTGATGGCGGTGGCAGCAGTGGCTTGGAGTATCTGACCAGCGGCCAGCCGATCACGCCGGCCGGGTTCGCTCGGGCTGTTGGTGAGGGCGCGGGTGAGGGTGCTCTGGGCGGCGGGGCTGGTGGGGCTCTGTCGAAGGTGTCGGGCGTGGCCCGGTATGGGTGTTTCACGCCGGATACCCCGGTGGTCATGGCTGACGGCAGTACCAAGCCCATCAGTCAGGTGGAGGCCGGTGATCGGGTTCTTGCTCATGATTCGGTCACGGGCCAGAACGTGCCGGCCGCCGTGGAGCGGACGTTCGTCCACGAGAAGGTTCCGACTCTGCGGGTGACTACCACCGGAGGGACGGTGGAGACCACGGGCACGCACCCGTTCTATGTTGAGGATCGTGGCTACATCCCGGCCGAGCAGTTGCATGAGGGCGACATCCTCCACACCCCGGACGGGCGAGTCACCGAGGTGGTGTCGGTCCAGGCCACCGGACACGCCCAAACCGTCCACAACCTAGCCATCGGTGGCCTTCACAACTACCACGTGGTCACCGACACCGGACAGGCTATCCTCGTCCACAATGACCAAAACCCACTCACCGGCGAAAACGGAGCCTGCGGGTCCAGTGGAAAGACTTTTGTTGTAGCCCCTAGGGGCACAACATTTGATGTGTCAAGCGGTTGGGCTGGCAGAACGGCCGATAATGGTCGAGGAATTGTTTTTCAAAAACCAGGATCACTAAAAAATCAGAACTCAATTAGGATAATGGAGCCAACTCCCCAGTATCCTAATGGATACGTAAGAGTTTATAACGGCAAGGGTGGGGGGCAGCCTATCGATGTAAATGGTAAGCCAGGGGGCCAGGTGGAAACGCATATTGACGAGTTTTATAAAGGGAGGCGGCCAGGGTGGCCCAGCTAATCTTGGACAAGACGCTTGAGGGGTCATGGTCTCTCGTGGCGGTTAATTCAGTACAGACTTCTTTATCGTTTGATTGGGCTGTAACTTTTACGCTTGACGCAGATACTGCTATTCGCATCGAATGTCCTTTTACACTACTCAATCGAGTCTCGGCTCCCATTGAACTTGACCCCCAATCAAACCCAGAGTCTTTAGCTCCTGTGCTAGCCCTTGTGCGTAGATACTTTACAGAGCTGAAAATATCAAGTTTTGGTGAAATGCATATTAGTTTTGATGGGGGATATCAAGTTGCAATAAAGCCATCGCCGATGTACGAGGCTTGGGATCTATGGTATGAGAACTCGATTCATTTGATATGTCTTCCGGGTGGTGGAATGGCTGAATGGACTAGTAAAGATAAATAAGATTTGCTTGCAAAAAATTTATTAAACCCCGTTGCTTTTTAATCTCCAGCGCAGGAGGATTATTCGAAAATCTTTTTGTATGGCTGGCGTGAAACGAAACCGTATTTTCCATGGATTTCCTGTGCCGTTTCGGATGTGTTCGGGGCATGCAGGTCGAGGTCATCCCGGAAGAAACAGCCGTCCTGATCAGATGGAAGAAGCGTTCCGACAATCATGTGCTGGTTCGGATGAAAGCAGAAGCTGTCCTGTACGCCTCCCGTGGGGTCGACGTGGGCATCTTCGCTGAACTGGTTGAGCGCACGGAGCGGGCCGTGCAGGAATGGCTGGCCGAGTGGCGGGCCACCAGGATGTGCTCGGTCCTGACTGGGCATGCCGGGAACCAGAACGCGGCGAAACTCACCCGCACCCGGAAGGAAGAACTCAAGGCCATCCTGGCCCGGCCGCCCTCCCGGACGGGCATCCACGCCGAGTTCTGGGATGTCCCGGCGATACGTGACGTCGTGAAGATCCTGTTCGACGTGGAATACCAGGCGGATTCTTCGTACCAGCTGCTCCTGCGGTTCTGCGGGCCGAGCCTCGAGCCGCCCGACCCGTTCGACGAGCACCGCAACGAGAAAGCCGTCACCAGACGCATGACCGAAGTGAAAACCCAAGTCAATGCCCTGTTGGACGCTGGCTGGGAGGTCTACACCGCAGACGAGGCCCGCCCCGAGCACGAGGCCTGGACCCGCCGCATGCAGCCCCCAAAAGGGGGCAGCGCACCAGGCCGGTCCGTGGACCGGCAGAAGACGTCCCAGTCCTTCTTCGGCGCACTCTCCCCGACCAGCAAGAAGGTCACGCTGTACCCGATCGAGCAGAACCGGAACACCTGGCAGACGATCCTCGCCCTGGACCGGCTCCAACGCGAGACCGAGGCCGGCAAGATCGCGGTCGTCCCGGACAACGCCCGATTCCACCATGCCAAGATGCTGGCCGGCCTCTACGAGCCCGGCCGGCTGCTGGAACGCATCACACCGATCCATCCGCCGCCGTACGCGCCCGACCACAACCCGGCCGGGCACGTCCGGAACACGGCCAGGAACGACACCGCCACCATCCAGCACGAGACACCCGAAGAAACCCTCGGCGCGTCCGCCTCACACATCACCGGCCGAACATTCGACTACGACTTCGAGCACCTCCCACTCCGCGAAACCAGAAATGATTTTGTTTCATGACGGCCATACTTTGTCTGAGCCGGATCCCGAGGCTGGTGATGATCAGGGGTGCCTGACGATCCAGGCCGGCACCTGTTTGAAGGAGGTCTTCGCGTCCCGGGCTGATGAAGGTGCCGAGGGAAGTGGTGACGATTGGGCGGCCTTGACCCGTGTCCTGATCGATGAACGTGCTCCCGAGCTGGCCGACCGGGTCGAGCTCGACCCTGATGCGCAGGAGCTTTTTGTCTTCAGCGCCGACACGAAGGCGCTCCGACGAATCCGGACCCTGCTCGAGCGGCTCGTCGACGACCCCGAGGATGCGCGAACCCTTTTCAGCAGGGCGGAATTGGCATAGACGGACGTTCCCGGAGGATTGTCCAAAGTCTGTTCGTGGAGCTGTGATGCGATGGCTGTGGTGATGGTCTGGGTGAATGTGTGGAAGGAGGATTGTTCAAAACTGGCGCGTCGACAAAGGGAAATACCTGGTCGGAGAAGCTTGTTCACTGCCTCAATGAACCAGGTCATGGCTAGAGGCTGCGCCTCTCGCTTGGTCTCCTGTGAATAAGCCTCAGAGCCTGCTTCGCCGAGAATTTTGAATTGGCTTCCAGGATCGTGAGCCTTCCCCCGGGCCTGTCAAGAGTGGGGCACCGACCGGCGATCCGCTCGTAGCGGGCGTCTACGACCACGACCGGGAGTCCCGTTGCAGTTTACATGTGAGGGCCTGTTCGCGACGACTGTTTCGACAATTCATTCGTCACGCGAACAGGTCCTCCCCACTGTCCCCACGAGAAAATCGGACGAAAGTCCCCTGAAGAGTCAAAAATGACTTTTGAACAATCCTCCCGGAGGAAAGAATTCGTGAACCGCAAGGTCCACCCGAGCAGGGTCCACGCGACCCGGGACGTGCCATCCTGGACCGAACCGGGGCACAATCCCGGACGACCCCCACTCAGCGATCGACCACCGCACACCCGACGAAATCGACACCGAACCCAGACGTCGCAAAGGCAACCTGAACCAGACGCTCACCGCCGCCCGAGAACCCGCTTCACCCCAGTTCAGGAGTGCAGGGTGGCGGTGACGATGCTGGCGTCCTCGTCCGTCCCGCCGGTCCAGTCGGTCCGCACGGTGCGGCTGGCCGTCCAGCTCGCCTGCCCGGCCTGCAGTCCCGTGAGGCCGGCGGCCGAGCCGCGGCACAGGAGCAGCTGGGCCAGCGACCAGCCCTGACGCGAGTCGGGGACCGTGAAGGTGATCGTTGTCCCGTCGATTACCGAGCCGACAGCCTCGCCCCAGACGGTGCCGACGAAACCGGTGAGCGCCTCCGCGTCGGCAGCCGCCTCCGCCCGGTCGACGAGGGTGACGGCCGCCGGGTCGTAGCCGTACAGGGCGCTCGCCCAGGTGCGGCTGACGTCCTCGTGCTCGGCGTAGCCGTCGGGCACCCCGGAGCGCTGCACGGCCTGGGCCACGTCGTTGATGCTCCCGGTGTCCCAGCCGTCGATCTTCACCAGGGCGTCGTAGAAGGCGCCCGAGGAGTACCAGGGGTCCATGATCTGCTCCTCGGTGCCCCAGCCCTGGCTGGTGCGCTGCTGGAACAGGCCGAGCGAGTCGCGGTCCCCGTACTCGATGTTGTACAGCTTCGACTCCTGGAGCGCCGTGGCGAGGGCGATCGTCGCCGCCCGGGCCCGCAGGCCGCGACGGATCGCCTCGCCGACGATGATCGCCGCGTTCGCCGCCTGGTCGAGGTCGAGCAGATGGGTGAGCCCGTCGACGCTCACCAGCGCGCCCTGCTCCGGCAGGCTCTCCACGGCCCCGCCGGAGCAGGCGGCGAGCGGCAGGGCGAGCGCCCCGGCGCCGAGACCGGCGAGCAGTCCCCGTCGGGTCAGGGCCGCCATGTCAGTTCTCGTGAAGGGCCGTGTTGAGCTCGATGCGCCGCCCGGCGCGGGCGATGACGCGCACGGCGCCGGTGACGGAGTCGCGGAGGAACAGCATGTTGGAGCCGCCGGACAGCTCGCGAGCCGGCACCACGGAGCCGTCGGGCATCGTCACCTTGGTGCCGGCGGTGACGTAGAGGCCGGCTTCGATGACGCAGTTGTCGCCCAGCGCGATGCCGCAGCCGGACTCCGCGCCCAGCAGGCAGCCCCTGCCGATGCGCACCCGCTGCGTCCCGCCGCCCGACAGGGTGCCCATGGTGGAGGCGCCGCCGCCGATGTCGGAGCCCGCCTCGACGATGACCCCCTGCGAGATGCGGCCCTCGATCATCGAGTCGCCGAGGGTGCCGGCGTTGAAGTTCACGAAGCCCTCGTGCATGACCGTCGTGCCCTCGGCCAGGTGGGCGCCCAGGCGGATGCGGTCGGCGTCGCCGATGCGCACCCCCGAGGGGATGACGTAGTCCACCATGCGGGGGAACTTGTCGACGCTCGTGATGACGAGCGAGCCGCGGTCGGCCGCCAGGGCGCGGCGGAGTTGGTCGAAGTCGCCCGGCGAGCAGGGCCCGGCGCTCGTCCACACGACGGTGGGCAGGATCCCGAAGATGCCGTCGAGGTTGATGCTGTTGGGGATGACCAGGCGCGCGCTCAGCAGGTGCAGGCGCAGATAGGCGTCGCCCACCTCCTCGGGCGGGGCGTCGAGGTCGATGACGACGCGGCGCACCTCGGTGCTCACGCGGCGCAGCTCGTCGCGGCCGGCGGCGAGCCGGGCGGGCGCGGGCCCGTCGTCGGGCTCGCCGAGGGCGGGGGAGGGGAACCAGGTGTCGAGCGTCCGGCCCGAGTCGTGCACGGTGGCCAGGCCCCAGCCCCAGGCGGTGCGGGTTGCGTCAGTCATGGCGCCCAGCCTACTGACGGGCGCCGCCGTTTCCCCGTGACGCGCGAGTCCGACCGGTCCGTCCGGGCGTCCGCGGTGGTTCTCCGTGACGCGGGGGGACGAGCGCCCGCGCAGGTCCGGTCCCCGGACGGTCCCATCCCACGGCGACAGCCCCGGGCGGCTCGCCGGTCGCCCGCGCCGGGCCGGCGCGGCTAGGCTTCGGTCCATGGCAATGCGCAACGAGGAGGCCGAGGGCCTGGAGCCGGGCGATCTGCACGGCCTGTTCGCCCGGATCGTCGACATCGAGTCGGTCAGCCGGGGCGAGGCCCGCCTCGCCGATCTGGTCGAGCGGGCGCTGTCCGGCTGCCCGCACCTGGAGGTGCTGCGCCACGGCAACAGCATCGTGGCCCGCACCCGGCTCGGCCGCGACCAGCGCGTCATCATCGCGGGCCACCTCGACACCGTGCCGGTCGCCGACAACCTGCCCAGCCGCGTCGAGGTGCGCGACGGGCGCGAGGTCCTCGTCGGGCGCGGCGCCGCCGACATGAAGGGAGGCGTGGCCGTGGCCCTCCACCTGGCGCAGGCGCTCGACGAGCCCGTCCACGACGTCACCTGGGTCTTCTACGAGTGCGAGGAGATCGAGGCCTCGGCGAACGGCCTGGGACGCATCGCCGAAGACCACCCCGACTGGCTCGCCGGGGACTTCGCCGTCCTCATGGAGCCCACCAGCGACCGCATCGAGGGCGGCTGCCAGGGCACGACCCGCTTCAAGCTGACCACCCACGGTACCGCCGCCCACTCGGCGCGCAGCTGGCTCGGCCGCAACGCCATCCACGAGCTCACCGGCCTGCTCGAGGCCATCCGCGACTACCCGGTGCGCGAGGCCGTCGGGGTCGAGGGCCTCGTCTTCCGAGAGGGGCTCAACGCCACCATCGTGAGCGGCGGCACCGCCGGCAATGTCATTCCCGACACCGCCGAGCTATACGTCAACTTCCGTTTCGCGCCCGACGTGTCCGCCGAGGGCGCCCTTGCCGCGATGCGCCGCACCTTCGAGCGCCCGGGCGTCGACTTCGAGGTGCTCGACCTGTCGCCGGCCGCGCGCCCCGGCCTGGACCGTCCGGCCGCCCGTCAGTTCTGCGCCGCCGTCGGCGGCGAGCCCGGCCCCAAGTACGGCTGGACCGACGTGGCCCGCTTCTCGGCCCTCGGTGTGCCGGCCGTCAACTACGGCCCCGGTGACGCCGGCAAGGCCCATGCCGTCGACGAGTGCTGCCCGCTGGACGACCTCGACGCCGCCCGCGACGCCCTCCTCGCCTGGCTCCGGCCCGGAGGCGGCCATGAGTGAGGCGGGCCGTCCCCCGGACCGGCAGGCGACGGCGGGCCCGGTCATCCGCCGGGGCGACCAGATCGACGGCCGCACCACAGACCAGCGCCTGCTCGAGGGCGGCCACAGCTGGATGCACGACGACCCGTGGCGCGTGCTGCGGATCCAGGCCGAGTTCGTCGAGGGCTTCGGCGCCCTCGACGAACTGGGCCCGGCCATCTCGATGTTCGGCTCCGCCCGCGCCGGGCGCGGCACCCCCGAGTACGCGCAGGCCGAGTACATGGCGCGGGAGCTGGTGAGCCGGGGGCTCGCCGTCATCACCGGCGGGGGCCCCGGCATCATGGAGGCCGCCAACCGGGGCGCCCACGAGGCCGGCGGCTGCTCGGTCGGCCTGGGCATCGAGCTGCCCTTCGAGCAGACGATGAACCGGTACGTGAACCTCGGCGTCAACTTCCGCTACTTCTTCGCCCGCAAGGTGATGTTCCTCAAGTACGCCCAAGGCTTCATCGCCATGCCCGGCGGTTTCGGCACCCTCGACGAGCTCTTCGAGGCCCTGACCCTCATCCAGACGCGCAAGGTGATGGACTTCCCGGTCGTCCTGTTCGGCTCCGGCTACTGGCGGGGGCTGGTCGACTGGCTGCGCACGAGCGTCACCGGCAGCGGCTGCATCAACCCCGAGGACGTCGACATCTTCCACGTCACCGACGACCCGGACGAGGCCGTGCGGATCGTCACGCGGGCCGGGGCCGGGCCGGACTGAACCCGCCGCCCCGCACCGGCCTCTCGGTGCCATAATGGCCGCCGTGTCGAAGCTCGAGCCGGTGCGGGGGAGCCCGCGGTCCCGTCGCCGCGGCGCCCGGCTCAGGGGCCTCCTGCGGCTCCTCGTCCCGCGCCGCCCCAAGGCGCTGCGCGACTCCCTGACCCGGTGGCTGCTGTTCGGCGTCGCCATCGGCCTCGTCGCCGGCGCGGGCGCCGTCGTCTTCTACTGGTGCCTCGGCCGCGCCACCGGGTGGCTGCTCGTCGGTCTCGGCGGCTACCAGCCCCCGACGACCGTCGGGGAGGGTGGCGGCCTGACGGGCGGCGGCTTCACCCGCCCCTGGGCCGTGCCGCTCGTCACCTGCGGCGGCGCGCTCGTCGCCGGCCTGCTCGTCGCGGCGTTCGCCCCCGAGGCGAAGGGCCACGGCACCGACGCGGCGATCCACGCCGTCCACCACGAGCCCACCGCGCTGCGCGGACGGGTGGCGCTGGTCAAGATCGTCGCTTCCTCCCTCGTCATCGGCTCGGGAGGCTCCGGCGGGCGGGAAGGGCCCGCCGCCCAGATCAGCGCGACGGTCGTGTCGATGCTCTGCGGCCGGTTCCGGGTGCCGCGCCGGGACGCGCGGATCGCCGTCTCGGCCGGCATGGCGGCAGGCATCGGCGCGATCTTCCGCGCCCCGCTCGGCGGCGCGCTGCTCGGCGCCGAGCTGCTCTACCGCAACGACCTCGAGGCCGACGCGATCATGCCGAGCCTCGTCTCCTCGATCACCGCCTACGCCGTCTTCGGGGCGGTCAACGGCTTCCAGCCGATCTTCGGGACGATGAGCGCCCTCACCTTCACGCACCCGGTGACCCTCGTCTGGTTCGCGCTCCTCGGCGTCGCCGCCGGGCTCGCCGGACGCGTCTACGCGGGCCTGTTCCAGCGCGGCGGCGCGGCCCTGCGGCGCCTGCCGGTGCCGGCCGCCCTCCTGCCAGCCCTCGGTGGCCTGGCCGTCGGCCTGCTCGGCCTGGCCGTGCCGGCGGCCCTCGGCACCGGCTACGGCTGGGTGCAGCTCGAGATGCGCGCCGACCGGCTCCTGGCCGCGCCGCTGTGGCTCGTCCTGGTGATTCCGCTGGTCAAGGTCCTCGCCACGACCCTGTCGATCGGCTCGGGCGGTTCCGGCGGGGTCTTCGGGCCCGGCATGGTCGTCGGGGGCTGCACCGGCGGGGCGCTCTGGCGCGTCCTGGCGGCCCTGCCCTGGACCGGCGCCAGCCCCGCCCCGTACGTCATCGTCGGGATGATCGCCTGCTTCGGCGCGATCGCCCACGCCCCGCTCGGCGTCATGCTCATGGTCGCCGAGATGACCGGCAATCTGTCGCTGCTGGCCCCAGCCATGATCGCGGTGGCCATCGCCACGCTCGTCGTCGGCGAACGCACCATCTACGTCAACCAGCTCGAGGACCGGCTCGAGTCCCGCGCCCTGTACGCCGAGCAGGCCCGCTCGGGCGCCCGGTCCGAGTGAGCAGTCCGGCGGCGGGCCCGCCCCGGGCGGGCGACCTAGGATGGTGGGCATGGTCTGGGCCCTCGGAATCCTCGTCGTCGGCGTCATTGCGCTCGGTCTGTGGGCCGCGCGCGGGCACCTCGGGCAGCTCGGGCCCCAACTCCCCGAGCGTCCCGGGCCCGATCTGCCTGACGGCCCGGTGAGCGCCGAGGACCTCCGCGCGGTGCGCTTCGCCGTCGTCACCCGCGGCTATGACATGGAGCAGGTCGACGCCGTCCTGGCCCGTCTCGGCGAGCAGCTGGCGGCGGCCGGGCCCGACGCCGCGGCCAGCGCCGACCGGCCCGCCCCGGGTGCTCCCGCGCCGGCGGGTTCGGTTCCGGACGGAGCCATAGGGGATAATGGTGGCATCCGCACGGCCGATGGCGTGCAGCACGACTCAGAAACGAGGAACCAATGGCAGCAATGAAGCCACGTACTGGCGATGGCCCCATGGAGGTAACGAAAGAGGGCCGCGGCATCGTGATGCGCGTTCCGGTCGACGGCGGCGGCCGTCTGGTCGTCGAGCTCAACGCCGAAGAGGCCGCCGAACTTCTCGGATGTCTCAAGGGCGTTGTCGGCTGACCATCATCGGTCCGCACGACGGGACGGGTCGGGTCCGGCACCGCCGCGGTGCCGGACCCGACCCGTCCCGTCGTGGGGCCGCACGTGCCGCGCGTGCGGCCCCGTCCGGTCAGCGGGCGGCGCGGTAGTCGACGGCCGCCCGGTAGACCTCGACGGTCTGGGCCGCGATGGCCTCCCAGCTGAAGTGGTCGATGCAGCGCTGACGGCCGGCCTTGCCGAAGACCCGGACCTTGTCGGGGTTGCCGACGAGGTCGTTCATCGCGACCGCGAAACGGTGCTCGAAGTCGGCCACGTACTCGGCGTCCTCGGCGCGCTCGGGGTCGTAGGCGACGAGCGTCCCGGTCGTGCCGTCGTCGACGACCTCGGGGATGCCGCCGACGGCCGAGGCCACGACGGCCGCCTCGCAGGCCATCGCCTCGAGGTTGACGATGCCCAGCGGCTCGTAGACCGAGGGGCAGGCGAAGAGCGTGGCGTGCGAGTAGACCTGACGGACCCCCTCGCGGGGGGCCATCTCCTGTACCCAGATGACGTCGTCGCCGTGCACCCCCTTGAGGGCCTCGAGGCTCTCGCCGAACTCGGCGGCGATCTCGGGGGTGTCGGGCGAGCTGGCCAGCAGGACGACCTGGGTGCCGGGCTGGAGCTCGCGGGCCGCGCGCACGAGATGGACGAGGCCCTTCTGACGGGTGATGCGCCCGACGAAGACGACCGACGGGCGGCTCGTGTCCATGCCGATGCGGTCGCAGAAGTCGTGGTCCTCGGTGGGGTAGAATTCTGTGACGTCCACGCCGTTGCGCACGACGTGGATCTTGTCGGGGTCGAGGTCGGGGTAGCAGCGCAGGATGTCCCCGGCCATCGCGGTGCTCACGCCGATGATCGCCGAGGCGCCCTCGTAGGCGGTGCGCTCGGCCCAGCTGGACAGCTCGTAGCCGCCGCCGAGCTGCTCGCGCTTCCAGGGCCGCAGGGGCTCCAGCGAGTGGGCCGTGACGACGTGGGGGATCGAGCGGAACAGGCCGCCGAGATGGCCGGCCATGTTCGCGTACCAGGTGTGGGAGTGGACCAGATCGGTGTCGTCGGGCAGTGCCGAGACCATGGACAGATCGGCTCCGAGCACGCGCAGGGCCGCATTCGCCCCGGGCGGGAAGTCCTCGGCATGGGCGACCACACCGTCGCGGGGCTCACCCATGCACTGCACATCGACGTCGATGAGATCACGAAGACGCGGCACCAGCTGGGCCACGTGCACGCCCGCGCCGCCGTAGACGGACGGGGGGTACTCGCGAGTGAGAATGGATGCATGCATGCCCCGATCGTCTCACACGCCGCCTGGGGGGGATCGCCCGCCCCATGCGACCGGGGCCGCTCCGGTGGATGCTGAACGGCCCCTGATCGTCCGGACCGTCTTGCCGCCCGCCCGCCCCGGGCCGTAGGTTGAGTCCATGGCTACACCCAGCGTTCTCTCCCTCGTGCTGGCGGGAGGCGAAGGAAAACGGCTCATGCCCCTCACCGCTGATCGGGCGAAGCCCGCCGTGCCCTTCGCCGGCACCTGCCGTCTCATCGACTTCGTCCTGTCGAATCTCGCGAACTCCAACCTGCTGAAGATCGCCGTTCTGACGCAGTACAAGTCGCACTCGCTCGACCGGCACATCTCGGTCAAGTGGCGCATGTCGACGATGCTCGGCAACTACGTCACCCCCGTCCCGGCCCAGCAGCGCCGCGGCCCCCACTGGTACCAGGGCAGCGCCGACGCCATCTACCAGTCGATGAACCTCATCAAGGACGCCGACCCCGACTACATCGTCGTCTTCGGCGCCGACAACATCTACCGCATGGACGTCATGCAGATGCTCAAGGCGCACATCGACTCGGGCTTGGACGCCACCGTCGCCGGCATCCGCGTGCCGCGCTCGGAGGCCTCGGCCTTCGGCGTCATCGACTCGGACCCCGAAGGCCGCATCAAAGGCTTCCTCGAGAAGCCCAAGGACCCCCCCGGCCTGCCCGACTCGCCCGACGAGGTGCTGGCCTCGATGGGCAACTACATCTTCAGTCGCAGGGCCTTCGTCGAGATGCTCGAGGCCGACGGCGAGAACTCCGAGTCCAAGCACGACATGGGCGGCGACATCGTCCCCGCCTTCGTCGAGGCCGGCCAGTGCGGGGTCTACGACTTCAAGGACAACGTCGTGCCCGGCGCCACCGAGCACGACAAGGACTACTGGCGCGACGTCGGCACCATCGACGCCTTCCACGCCGCGCACATGGATCTCGTCTCGGTCGTGCCGCAGTTCAACCTGTACAACGAGCAGTGGCCCATCTGGGCCGACGCGATCCAGGCGCCAGCGGCGAAGTTCACCCTGCACGGCACCGCCGAGTCCTCGCTCGTCTCGGCCGGCTGCGTCATCTCCGGCGGCGACGTCGACCACTCGGTGCTCAGCCCGAAGGTCCGCGTCGAGAAGGGCGCCTCGCTCGACCGCTGCGTCCTCATGGACGGGTCCCACGTCGGCGAGCAATGCATCCTGCGCAACGCCATCCTCGACAAGGGCGTCGTCCTGCCCCCCGGCACGCACGTGGGCCTGGACCGCGAGGACGACGAGGCCCGCGGCCTGACGGTCTCCTCCGGCGGTATCACGGTCGTGCCGAAGGGCTTCACGGTGACCAGGGAGGCGGCCTTCCGCGCCGACGACTGAGCGGGCCGGGCGTCGACGCCACGACGCACGTGCCGCGCGTGGCGGCCCCGCGCCCGCACGTCCGGCACGTCCGGGCCCCTCGCAGGCGGCCTCAGCGCGCCGTGACCGCGACGAACAGGCCCTCGCCCACCGGCAGCAGCGCGCTCATGAGGCCCTCGTTCTCGATGGCCGCCGTGAGCGTCTCGCGGATGATGAGGGCCTCGTCCTCCTCGTCGGAGGGGTCGGCCACCTTGTTCCGCCAGAGCACCTCGTTGAGGATCACCAGTCCGCCGGGGCGCAGCAGGCGCAGCGCCTGGTCGAGGTACTCGGCGTACTCGAGCTTGTCGCCGTTGATGAAGACGATGTCGTAGGCTCCGTCGCGCAGATTGTTCAGCACGTCCAGCGGGCTGCCGGGGATGAGGCGGAAGCGGCGCGTGGGGATCCGCTCGGCGATGAAGGCCTGGCGGGCCTGCACCTGCCACTGGGCCTGCGCGTCGATCGAGGTGAGGACCCCGCGCTCGTTCATGCCGGCGAAGAAGGCCAGCCCGGACGCCCCGGTGCTCGTCCCGATCTCGACGACGGCCTGCGCGTCGAGCGCCCGGGCCAGCATCGTGAGGGTCGCGCATGCGCCATTGCTGAGCGCCGGCGCGCCGCTCAGGACGGCCTGCTCGCGAGCGGTGCGGACCGCCTCGACGGCGGGGATGAGATCATCGGCGTAGGACAGGGAACGGGAATCCAGCCCGTCCCGGGCGGAGTTCTTGCTGCTGCGAGAGGACGACACGTGCACAGCCTAGCCGCCCGGGTCTCTACCATGGGTTGAGGCATATCGCACTGACGGAAGGCGACGACGATGAGCGAACCGATTTTCGGGCGACTGTTGACCGCGATGGTCACACCCTTCGACGACGAGGGGAAGCTCGACCTCGACAAGGCCAAGGAGCTCGCCGCCCATCTGGTCGACGACCTGCGCAACGACGGCCTCGTCATCTCCGGCACGACGGGCGAGGCGCCCACGACGACCCCCCGGGAGAAGTTCGACCTGCTGTCGGCGGTGAAGGCCGAGGTGGGCGACCGGGCGAGGCTCGTCGCCGGCGTCGGGACGAATGACACGGCGGCCAGCGTCGAGCTGGCCCGCCAGGCCGAGCAGGCCGGCGCCGACGGCCTGCTGGCCGTCACGCCCTACTACTCGCTCCCCCCGCAGGACATGATCGTCGACCACTTCGTCGCCATCGCCGACGCGACGAGCCTGCCGGTCATCCTCTACGACATCCCGCACCGCACCGGGCGCCCGATCGAGACCGGTTCGCTCTTGGAGCTGGCCTCCCATCCGAGGATCCGCGCCGTCAAGGACGCGAAGAAGGACCTCGACGCGTCCTCGCGCGTCATGGCCGAGACCGATCTGCAGTACTACTCGGGCGATGACGCCATCACCCTGCCTCTCATGGCGATCGGAGGCGTCGGCGTGGTCGGCACGAGCACCCATTTCACGGGCCGGCGCGCCCACGAGATGATCGACGCCTTCTGCTGCGGCGACGTGGCCGAGGCCCTTCGCCTCCACCGCATGCTGCTGCCGGTCTTCACCGGCGTCTTCGCGACCCAGGGCTGCATGATGGTCAAGGCGGGCCTGGCGCACCAGGGCATGCCCGTCGGCGCCTGCCGCCCGCCGCTGCGCAGCGCCCCCGCCGACCTGGCAGGGGCCTTCGGCGAGCTGCTCGACAGCACCGATCTGTAGACCCCGACCGGTCGCGGGCCCTGCGTCCGCCGGCGGGAAGGATCCGCCCGGCCCGAACCGACGGGCCGGGCGGATTTCGTCGCGGCGGCTAGCCTTGTGGCGTGGTCCCCATGAGTTTTCTCGGCATCAACGCCAGCGAATTCCTCATCCTCGTGGTGCTCGCCGTGATCTTCTTCGGGCCCGAACGCATCCCCGAGTTCAGCCGCAAGGCGGCGCGGGTGGTCTTCTACGTCCGCAACATCGCCAACGGCGCCACCCAGCAGCTCAAGGACGAGCTGGGGCCCGAGTACCAGGACCTCACCCTCGAGGACCTCAACCCCAAGACCTTCGTGCAGAAGCACCTGCTCGACGAGATCCAGGCCGACCTCGACGACGTCCGGAGCGATCTCGACGACGTCCGGCGCGAGGTGGGCTCAGCGGCGAGCGCGGCCACGAGCGCGACGGGCGCCGTGGACCGGGCCGTCCGCGCGCCGGACTCCCCGGCGCCCGGC
>ERZ773004.369-NODE-369-length-29271-cov-27.052403_pt1 | contig 29271 bp, 19 predicted proteins | sample MGYA00580667_ERZ773004 | MGnify/ENA primary metagenome ERZ773004 (study PRJEB29015, sample SAMEA2737963) | human oral metagenome | biome: human oral; feature: human-associated habitat; material: dental | place: China | collected 2123 ... | reverse complement strand
AAGACTTGGCTCAGGAAGAATTATCCGCACTTTCAAATATCAACGCTGAGAACCAGGGCAAGGAAGGTTACGATGCTGATAAGCTGAATGTGGCTCTGACAGATATAAAAACAGCTGTTGCCAATGCTAAAAAGAACAATAGCAATTTGACAGAAGCTGATGTCCGTAAAATCGTTGAAGAAACACTGAAAAACTACGGTCTTAGCAGTTCTGTCACAGCTGACCAAATCAATCTGATTATTAACTTTGCTGTCAATCTTTCAAATAGTGGGGTCATCACAAATTCTGATTTCACAAAGACGCTCACCGACCTGAAAAACAGCATTGTCTCAAAGGCTGGTGATACCTTCAATAATATAAACCTTAACTTTGATGCAAACGGACTTCTTGAGGATGGCGGTAATTTCTTCAGCAATATCTGGAATGCAATCGTCAATTTCTTTAAGGGACTGCTAGGTCAATAAGACTGTCTTTAAAAATATAACTAAATAGAGGCTGGGACAAAAAGATTTCAATTTTTAAAAATCTTAATTACTAAGCCCTTCAAATCTATAATTAAATACGAAAAGCGAACAAAGCAGAATTCTGATTACCAGAAAACTAGTTTTGTTCGCTTTTTATATTTGAGGTCGTACTTTTGTCCCAGCCTCGTTTTTGTGGTAGAATATAATAGATTAATGAAAAAGTGCTCATTTTTGTATATATTCCATTAAAAACGAGAAGGGTTGCTTTATGGCAATAGATATTAGTGAAGAACAGTTGGCTATGGAGTCTGCTGACTTATTAAAAATTCTTTTAAAAGATCGAACGACCAAGAAAAACATTGTTTGGGCGACCCATTCTTATGAATTGTTAGGAAAGGGATTTGCTCCAAGTGACCGTATCACTCCAAGTAGGGTGACGGGAGCCTATGCAAACTTGATTCAACCCCGAACAGAAAAATCCAAGTATGAGCAAAAAGACCGAACCAAGATTAGAGCCGAAGTTTTTACACCAACTTGGTTAGTTGAAAAGCAAAATGGCTACGTGGAAGCTGAACTTGAAGATATGGATCTTGAAGATTATATCCAAGTACGCTGGCTAGAGATTACCTGTGGTGAAGCACCTTATATGGTAACTCGTTATGATACAGTTACTGGCGAGGAAATTCCATTATCTGAGCGAGTTGGTTTTGTTGATAGAAAATTGCAGCGCATTAGTTGTGAGGTTTCAGATGAAGTTACCTTCTATAAACTTGTAAAAGAAGCCTATCGTGCCTCCTATGGCTATGATTACCAAGGAGATTCCCTGCTTTTGGCGCGTGAAAATCTTTTAGCGACCTTTGAGGACTACTATCTAGCTAAGACTGGAAATCAACCGACCTTAGAGCAGAAGAAAGAAATTGCGACTATTATATCCTATAATGTCTTTCAGATGGATGGACTGAAAAAAACTAGTCCTTACTCAGCTAAACAAAGTCCATCTCAACAGCTAAGCTTGTTTTCAGATGAGCTGGAAGTAGAACAAGCAGAAGAATCTAAAACTCAAATCAAAGACTGGAAAAAGAATAAGATGATAGGTTTTGAGCGCCTATCTAGTGAGGAAAGTGAAATGAAATTTGATGTCGTGATAGGAAATCCGCCGTATCAGGATAATACATTAGGTGATAATGATACCTATGCACCAGCAATATATCCTTCATTTATGGAAGAATCATTTCAAATTGGCAGAAAAGTATGTTTAATTACGCCTGGTAGATATTTGTTTTCTGCTGGTAGGTTATCCAAAGAATGGCATGAAAAGATATTACATGATACACATTTCAAGATATTGTTTTACGAACAGAAAAGTAAAAATGTATTTATAAATACAGATATTAAAGGAGGAGTAGCTATTTGTTATAGAGATGAAGATAAAAGTTTTGGAGAAATTGGAACATTTATTCCACATGAAGAATTAAGAAGCATAGTACGAAAAGTTGAGGTTAAAGAAAAGCAAAGTTTATCTGATTTAATAACTAATCCTTTAAGTCATAAATTTACTCAAAAGTTAAAAGATATTCATCCAGAAGTTGTATCAATTGCTAGTAAAACATTTGATTTACGTTCTAATGTATTAGATAGATTGAATGATATTATTTTTTTTGATGCAGTTCCTGATAATGAGAATGAATATATTCAAATATTGGGCTTATTTAATAAACAAAGAGCGTTCAAGTTTGTTAGAAAAGATTTTATAAAAGCTCCTCAAAACATTGATACATATAAAGTTTTTATCCCTGAGTCAAATGGTAGTGGAGCTCTAGGTGAAATCTTATCAACTCCCTTAATTGGCGCTCCCTTAGTAGGTCATACTCAAACTTTTATTTCTATTGGTGATTTTAAAACAAAAGCGGAAGCAGAAGCTTGTTTAAAATATATTAAAACTAAATTCTCAAGAGTATTGCTTGGAGTTTTGAAACTAACTCAACACAATCCTTCCTCAATTTGGGCTAAAGTCCCACTCCAAGATTTTACCGACAATTCGGACATTGATTGGACACAATCAGTGGCTGATATTGACCGTCAGCTCTATCAAAAATATGACCTTTCTCCTGAAGAGATTGCCTTTATTGAGACTCATGTAAGGGAAATGGATTAGAAAAGTATTTTTATTTGACAAATTGTGCTCAGTGATCTATAATAGACATATAGGATTAGGTCAGGAAGCATACGATGCCCTGACCATTTTTTGTTTTATAGGAGATAAGTTTGAAGGAACATAAAACATTTAATCAACAGTTAACAATCTTAAGAAATAGGGGTGTTGTAGTCCCGACGAATGGGAAGCCAAAGAGATTTTTAGAACAAGAAAACTATTACAATGTTGTAAACGGTTATAAAGATTTATTTTTAATAAAGGACAGCAATAATCTACCTGTTGAGCCTGAACTTTATCAAGAAGGAACTCACTTTAACGAACTCAAAGCCTTGTTTTTATTTGATAGAGAACTAAGGATATTATTATTGAAATATTTATTGATATTCGAAAATTCAATAAAAACTACAGTTGCATATGAATTCTCTAAAAAATACCCTCGTAAGAATGCTTATTTAGATATTGCAAATTTTGTAGACAATGATCCTAAAAAAGTTCTTCAACAAATCTCTATCTTAACCAAGACGATTCATGATAAGGTAGATAGAACTGGCGCTATCAAACATTATATTGAAGAACACGGAGAAGTACCACTTTGGGTTTTAGTTAATTTTCTTACAATGGGAAACATTGCTAATTTTTACAACATTTTAACGGATAGTACAAAAAATATTATCGCAAAATTTTATACAGATAAATATAGAACACAGAATAAAGACAATACATTTAGACTATCTAGTGCAGATTTAAGTGCATGTTTGAAAGTGGCTAACCTAGTTAGAAATATCTGTGCACATGATGAACGACTGTATAATGTTAATTTAAGAAATGTCAGAATATCTCAAATAGCAAATCATTTTGGGATAAGGAGATATGATAATAAACGTTTCATTGTGGTTATTCTATTTTTAAAAATTGTACTTGATAAGAAAGATTTTCAAAGATTGTATAAAGCTTTAAGAAATCTGTTCAATCAGTATGCTGATGAATTTAAAACTGTAGTGTTTGATGATATTTTAAACACGATGGGAATAGATTTAACAGAATTGGAAAAATTAGCTTAGTTTTTTTAAAAAAGGAATACTTATGCCAGTAGAAATTAAAACCTCAAAAGAAATTCATCCTAAAATCTATGCCTACACCACCCCTACAGTAACAAGTAATGAGGGCTGGATTAAGATTGGTTATACGGAACGTGATGTCACACAACGGATTAAAGAACAAACGCATACAGCTCATATAGATACGGATGTCCTGTGGACTGGTGATGCAGCTTATACAGAAGAACCTGATAAAGGAAAAACATTTAAGGACCATGATTTCCACCATTTCCTTTCTTTCCATGATGTGGAACGTCGTCCTAAGACGGAATGGTTCTACTTTAATGGGACACCTGAGAAATCTAAAAATCTTTTCGATAAGTTTGTTCAGCATGATTTGTCAGGTTATCAGCCTGGACAAGGACAGGACTATACTCTTCGACAAGAGCAAGAAGAAGCAGTTTCTAAGACCTTAGCTTATTTCAAAAATCACTCAGGAGGTAAGTTCCTCTGGAATGCCAAGCCACGTTTTGGTAAAACCTTATCTACCTATGATCTAGCTCGTCGAATGGATGCCGTCAATGTCCTGATTGTAACAAACAGACCTGCCATTGCCAACTCATGGTACGATGATTTTGAAAAATTCATAGCAGGCCAAACGACTTACAAGTTTGTTTCAGAAACAGACAGCCTTAAAAATCGCCCAACCTTGTCACGAAAAGAATTTGTTGCTATTTTAGATGACGATGTAAGACAACTTGCTTTTATCAGTCTCCAAGACTTGAAAGGCTCTGCTTATCTTGGTGGAGAGCACAATAAACTCAAATGGGTCACAGATCTACATTGGGATTTGTTGGTTATAGATGAGGCTCATGAAGGAGTTGCTACCTTCAAGACAGATCAGGCCTTTAATAAGATTCGTCGTAACTTTACCTTGCATCTATCAGGAACTCCATTTAAGGCATTGGCAAAGGGGGAGTTTACCGAGGAGCAGATCTACAACTGGTCTTATGCTGATGAACAGTCTGCCAAATCAACTTGGTCTCCTGAGCAAGAAGAGGAAAATCCATATGAGAGCTTGCCTCAGTTAAATCTCTTTACCTATCAAATGTCTCAGATGATTGGCGAGGAGTTAGAAAAAGGTGCTCAACTAGATGGCGAAAATATCGACTATGCTTTTGACTTGAGTGAATTTTTCGCAACAGATGATAAAGGGAAATTTATCCATGAGCAAGATGTCAGAAATTGGTTAGATACTTTATCAAGCAATGAAAAATATCCATTTTCAACCAAAGAACTTCGGAACGAACTCAAGCATACTTTTTGGTTGTTAGAACGTGTAGCTTCAGCAAAAGCCTTAAAAGCACTGCTAGAGGAACATCCCATCTATGAAAACTATGAGATTGTGTTAGCTGCTGGTGACGGGCGTATGTCTGAGGAAGATGATAAGGTTAAACTCAAATCCCTAGACTTGGTTAGAAAAGCGATAGCAGAGAATGACAAAACCATTACCCTATCCGTCGGTCAATTGACGACAGGTGTGACGATCCCTGAATGGACAGGCGTATTGATGTTATCAAACTTGAAATCACCTGCCATTTATATGCAAGCTGCCTTTCGTGCACAAAACCCTTACTCATGGAGCGATAACAAAGGAAATCACTTCCGCAAAGAAAGAGCCTATGTCTTTGACTTTGCGCCAGAAAGAACCCTTATTCTCTTTGATGAGTTTGCAAATAACTTATCACTTGCGACTGCAGGAGGTAGTGGAACTTCCGCAACTCGCGAAGAAAACATCAGAGAACTCTTGAATTTCTTCCCTGTGATAGCAGAAGACCGTGCTGGTAAGATGGTTGAAATTGATGCTAAGGCAGTTCTGACTATACCGCGTCAGATAAAAGCTAGGGAAGTCCTAAAACGAGGCTTTATGTCCAATCTCCTATTTGATAATATCAGCGGTATTTTCCAAGCCAGTCAAACCGTTCTAGACATCTTAAATGAACTACCAGTTGAAAAGGAAGGCAAGTTACAAACACCTTCTGATTTACTAGACTTTTCAGGTGTTAAAGTGGATGATGAGGGCAATGCAGTGATTGACCATGAAATCGTGGTCAATCAACAAGCACGACTTTTTGGTGAAAAAGTTTATGGGCTTGGTGAGTCTGTTGCTGAGTTAGTCACAAAAGATGAGGAAAGAACTCAAAAACAGTTGGTTAATGATTTGAGTAAGACCGTTTCTTCAGTAATTGTAGAGGAATTGAAGGCTGGATATGATCTGAAAACTCGGGAAACAGACCAGATCAAGAAACAAATTGTAGCAACATTTGAGAACGAAGTTCGAAAAAATGAGATAGAACGCAAAATTTCTGAAGCTCATATCAAAGAAGAGTTGCAGCAACAGCTCAAGAAAGCAAATGATAAGGAGCAGAAAGATAAGATTCAAGAAGATCTTGAAAAACGTTTAGAAGAAAATAATCTCATTCATAAAGAAAAACTAGAACAAACACTCAAAAAAGAAGTGGAAAAGATGCCTGAGAAGTTTATCGAGCAGGTTGAGATAAAACGTGTGGAGCAGTTGAAACAAACTGCTCAAGATGAAATCCGGGATCACCTTCGAGGATTTGCAAGAACAATCCCTAGTTTTATCATGGCCTATGGTAATCAATCTCTAACACTTGAGAATTTTGACACCTTTGTTCCTAAGCATGTCTTCTTTGAAGTAACGGGGATTACGATTGACCAATTTCGTTATTTAAGAGATGGTGGACAGGATTTCGCAGGACATCTCTTCGATCGAGCAACATTTGATGAAGCCATTCAAGAATTTCTTCGTAAGAAAGAGGAGTTGGCGGATTATTTTAAAGATCAAAAAGAAGATATTTTTGACTATATTCCACCACAGAAAACCAACCAGATTTTCACTCCTAAACGTGTGGTGAAGAGAATGGTGGATGACCTTGAAAAAGAAAACCCAGCAATCTTTGATGATCCATCTAAGACATTTATTGATTTGTACATGAAGTCAGGTCTCTATATTGCTGAACTTGTTAAGCGACTATATAATAGCGAAGGTTTGAAAGATGCATTTCCAAATTGTGAGGAACGCTTAAAACATATCCTAGAAAATCAAGTTTATGGATTTGCGCCTTCAGAAATTATCTATAACATTTCGACTAATTTTATCTTTGGAAATCTCTCTCAAGATATCAGTAGAAAGAACTTTGTTTTAGAAGATACCATCCCTGCTGCCAAAGAAAGTAGGATTCAGGAATTGGTAGATAAGTATTTTGGGTAGGAGAGTCGTTGATTCCTTAAGTTTCAAATTTGGATTTCAATATAAATAATAATTATTTAAGAAAAGTTTTGTTGATATTTCAGCTAGAAAGAAAATATTTTATAAATGAATAGATTTAAACATCAAAGACTTAAACACTTAATTATTTATTTTGTTGAGATATTTATCGTCTCATCTTTTATTACGTGGTTATTAGAGAAGATTGCCCCCTCTGGTAGTATATATGAAGTAATAGAAAAGTTTTTCATGTCTTATGGAGCATATCAATTATTGATTTATACTTCATTATCAATTTTGGATGATATATCAAAAGATAGTGAGTGCCTTAATGCTTTTAAATTTGTTGAAATATTGTTTGCTTTATAAAGAAACTGGTAGTGACCAACTAAAAATATTAGTTAATGAAACAATAGATTATCAGCTTTCATATAAAGCTATGAGTAGTGTTAATACAGAAAATTACTAGTGAATCTAAAGGAAAATATAGATTCAATCGATAAAGTATATATACAAGCTCAACTAATAATGGCTGAACATGATTTTGAGTTTTATCAACTGCAGTGGAGATTATCTCTTTTATTAAGAATACTGAAATAGGTAAATTCAAAAAAAAATCCCATCAGATTTTATTTCTGGTGGGATTTTTGGTGGGGAACCAATCAATATTGACTGATTTTTAACCTTTTATAATAACTGAAAATGCTGTTAAATCAACCATTTCACTTCAAATCATGTTTATAAATCATTCCCACTCAACAGTTGCAGGTGGTTTGCTGGTGATATCGTAGACGATACGGTTAACATGATCAACTTCATTGACGATACGAACAGAGATTTTTTGCAGAACATCCCAAGGAATCTTGGCAAAGTCAGCTGTCATGCCATCGATAGAAGTGATGGCACGAATGGCAATTGTGTAGTCGTAAGTTCGACCATCGCCCATAACACCTACTGAACGAACGCCAGTGTTGACAGTGAAGTATTGCCAGATGTCGCGGTCAAGACCAGCCTTGGCAATTTCTTCACGGAGAATAGCGTCTGATTCGCGGACGGTTTCCAATTTCTCCTCTGTAATTTCACCCATGACACGGATAGCAAGGCCAGGACCTGGGAATGGCTGGCGCCAGACAATTTCATCAGGCATGCCAAGTTCTGTACCCAAAGCGCGCACTTCATCCTTATAGAGTGTATTCAGTGGTTCAATCAGCTCAAACTGCATATCTTCTGGCAGACCACCAACATTATGGTGAGATTTGATGGTCTGAGCAGTATCGGTACCAGATTCGATAACGTCGGTATAAAGTGTTCCTTGAGCCAAGAATTTCACATCTTTCAGTTTGCTAGCTTCGTCGTCAAAGACATAAACAAACTCGTTTCCGATGATTTTACGTTTTTGCTCTGGATCTGAAACGCCAGCAAGTTTGTCAAGGAAACGTTTCGCCGCGTCCGCTTTAACGATATTAAGACCAAACTTACCACCTAGCATCTCCATAACTTGCTCAGCTTCGCCTTTACGCAAAAGACCGTGATCTACAAAGATACAGATCAATTGATCGCCGATAGCTTTCTGCAAGAGGACACCTACAACAGAAGAGTCCACACCACCTGATAGGCCGAGCAGGACACGTTTGTCGCCGACTGTTTCACGGATTTTTTGAATTTGCATCTCGATGAAGTTATCCATAGACCAGTCACCCTTAGCACCACAGATATTGAGAGCGAAATTGCGCAAAATATCGTAACCGTACTCAGAATGACGAACCTCAGGGTGGAACTGGATTCCGTAGATTTTCTTGTCAGGATTTTCAATAGATGCAAAAGGACAGTCTGCAGATGTACCAGTACGCACAAAGTCTGCAGGAATCTCTGTCACCGCATCACCGTGGCTCATCAGGACAAGCTGCTCATCTGGTGTGCCTTCAAAAAGTGGAGAAGTAGCACGTGTCAGTTTGGATTGACCATATTCACGATTGCCGGCATCACCTGCTGGCAATACTTTCCCGCCCAATTTATGAGTCAAAAGCTGCATACCGTAGCAAATCCCCAAAATTGGAATCCCCAACTCAAAAATCTCTGGGTCAATATCAAATGAACCTTCTTCATAAACTGAGTTAGGTCCACCTGAAAGGATAATCCCAACAGGACGGATAGCACGGACTTCATCCGCTGTGATCTTGTGGCTCTTAAGTTCAGAAAATACACCAATTTCACGGATACGACGCGAAATCAGCTGGTTGTACTGGCTGCCGTAATCAAGCACGATGATTTTTTCAACATCTTGCAATTCAGTTGTAGTTGTCATCTTTTCCCTTTCTTAAAAGAAGTAATCTTTTCCCCTCATTCTATCACAAAAATCGAATTTTTCCAAGGTAATAGGGCTAGCTGTAAGTAAAATAACTGAGAAATTAAAACATCTGTTCTAAAAAAAGATAAACAAATAGGATTTCCCTACATTGATTGATATTTAGTTTGACTTTTAAACTAATTGATAATACAATAAATGTATAAAAAAGCTGCTTAAAATCAGAAAAGAGGGCTATTGATGTTACCTGCTTATGTGAAAATACATGATCAAATAAAAAAAGATATTGACGAAGGGGTTTGGGAGATTGGCGAGCGTTTACCAAGTGAACGTGATCTTGCTGAAACTTTCGAGGTCAGCAGAATGACTCTACGCCAAGCGATCACTCTCTTGGTCGAAGAGGGAGTTCTTGAGCGACGAGTCGGCAGCGGGACTTATGTCGCAAGTACACGCGTTCAGGAAAAAATGCGTGGAACAACTAGTTTTACAGAAATTATGAAGTCTCAAGGAAAAATACCGTCCAGCCAGTTGATTTCTTACCGTCGGACCCTGCCTAGCGAGCGAGAAGTCGAGAAGTTGGGCATCCATAAGACAGAGAATATCATCCGTATGGAACGGGTTCGCTATGCTGACGATATCCCAGTTGTCTATGAAGTTGCCTCGATTCCAGAGAAATATATAAAGAATTTCAAAAAAGAAGAAGTGACTAGTCATTTCTTTCAAACTCTACAAGAGCACGGCTATAAAATTGGCAAGTCCCAACAGACTATTTACGCCCGTTTGGCCAAGGAAAAAATCGCTAAACACCTAGGAATTCCCCGTGGTCACGCTATTTTAGGATTGACACAAGTTTCTTATTTTGATGATGGAACGGCCTTTGAGTATGTGAAAAGCCAGTATGTCGGCGAACGCTTTGAGTTTTATTTAGAAAACAATTGATTACATAATTTAAATTACGTTGCACAAAAACTGCCAGTCGGCAGTTTTTTATAATTCTACATTTTCAAACATACCGAAAGAGTGGAGTTTAAAGGGATTATTTGGTATAATATTCTTTATGGAAATTGAAAAAACAAATCGAATGAATGCTCTGTTTGAGTTTTACGCGGCTTTGCTGACCGACAAGCAGATGAACTATATCGAACTCTACTATGCTGATGACTACAGCCTTGCTGAGATTGCCGAGGAGTTTAATGTTAGCCGCCAAGCTGTCTATGACAATATCAAGCGGACAGAGAAAATTCTGGAAGACTACGAAATGAAACTGCACATGTACTCTGACTATATCGTCAGAAGTCAGATTTTCGATCAGATTATGGAGAAATACCCTGATGATCCCTATTTGCAGGAGCAACTTGCGGTTTTGTCCAGCATTGATAACCGAGAATAACTCGGATACCCCTATCCATTTCCACTATTTGATGATTAAGAGGAGAAATATTTATGGCTTTTGAAAATTTAACTGAACGCTTGCAGAACGTCTTTAAAAACCTACGCAGAAAGGGAAAAATTTCTGAGAGTGATATCCAGGAAGCGACCAAGGAGATTCGTCTTGCTCTCTTGGAGGCTGACGTTGCCCTACCTGTTGTCAAAGACTTTATTAAAAAGATTCGTGAGCGAGCTATCGGACACGAAGTTATTGACACGCTCAATCCAGCTCAACAGATCATCAAAATCGTAGACGAAGAGCTAACAGCCATTCTGGGTTCTGATACTGCCGAGATTATCAAGTCACCAAAGATTCCGACTGTTATCATGATGGTCGGTTTGCAGGGGGCTGGTAAAACGACCTTTGCGGGTAAATTAGCCAATAAACTCAAGAAAGAAGAAAATGCTCGTCCTCTGATGATTGCGGCGGATATCTACCGTCCAGCGGCTATTGATCAGCTGAAGACACTGGGGCAACAGATTGATGTGCCAGTCTTTGCCTTGGGTACCGAGTTTCCAGCAGTAGAGATTGTCCGTCAAGGTTTGGAGCAAGCCAAGGCTAATCACAACGACTATGTCTTGATTGATACGGCTGGTCGCCTACAAATTGATGAAAAGCTCATGCAGGAGCTAGCTGATGTCAAGGCATTAGCACAGCCAAATGAAATTCTGCTGGTGGTCGATGCCATGATCGGTCAGGAAGCAGCAAACGTAGCCCGTGAATTTAACAATCAACTCGAAGTAACCGGGGTTATCCTGACCAAGATTGATGGGGATACTCGTGGTGGTGCAGCTCTGTCAGTCCGTCAGATCACTGGCAAGCCAATCAAGTTTACTGGTACTGGTGAAAAGATTACCGATATCGAAACCTTCCACCCAGACCGTATGTCTGGCCGTATCCTCGGCATGGGGGATATGCTGACCCTGATTGAAAAGGCCGCTCAAGAGTACGATGAGAAGAAATCGCTTGAAATGGCTGAAAAAATGCGGGAAAACACCTTTGATTTCAACGATTTCATCGACCAGCTGGACCAAGTTCAGAACATGGGACCTATGGAAGAATTGCTCAAGATGTTGCCAGGTATGGCCAATAATCCTGCTCTTAAAAACATCAAAGTGGATGAAAAAGAAATTGCCCGTAAGCGTGCTATCGTATCTTCTATGACACCAGCAGAGCGGGAAAATCCAGATCTGCTTAACCCAAGCCGTCGTCGTCGGATTGCAGCTGGTTCTGGTAATAGCTTTGTCGAAGTAAATAAGTTTATCAAAGACTTTAACCAAGCTAAACAGATGATGCAGGGCGTCCTATCTGGAGATATGAACAAAATGATGAAACAGATGGGGCTCAATCCTAACAATCTGCCTAAAAATATGCCGGGTGGCATGCCGGATATGTCAGCTTTAGAAGGCATGATGGGCCAAGGCGGTATGCCTGATTTATCTGCTTTAGGCGGAGCAGGTATGCCAGATATGAGTCAACTTTTTGGCGGTGGCCTCAAAGGTAAAGCAGGAGAATTCCTCATGCGCCGCAGCATGAATAAAATGGCCAAGCAAATGAAGAAAAACAAGAAAAAACGGAAGTAATCGCAAACAAGTTACATAATTTATTTTATGTAACTTGTTTTGTACACTTAGGAAAAAAGAAATGAAAAAGTTTATTAAGTACCTGATTCAGCTTTACACCAAAATACAAAACAAACTCCCTTCCCATCCTATCAGCCATCTGCCCTTGAGTAAAGTTGATATTCAGCCAATCATTATGATTCCGGGGAGTTCAGCGACAGAGAATCGTTTTAACAAAATGGTCCAAATGATTAATCACGGCCAGCATCCACACCATAGTCTGATTCGTATAAAAGTCTGGAATGACGGCCGCATGACTTATCGAGGGCATTTGAAGCTCAAGGATAGAAATCCAATTTTTGTGGTTGGTTTTCAGAATAATCGCGATGGTTACAAAAATATCAAGAAGCAGGCTGCTATGTTCAACGCTGCCATAACTGTTTTGAGAGAGAAGTACTCTTTTACCAGCTTTAAAGGGCTGGGGCATTCTAATGGCGGACTAGTTTATACAGTATTCCTGCAGCAATACCTAGCAAACCATTCTGGGTTGGAGATGGAAAAGCTCCTGACTATTGGTAGTCCTTACAATCTGAACAGGAAAAATCTTAATCATCGAGTCCCAATGCTAGACGACTTTGTAGCCAATCAGGAAAAACTGCCTAAGAAGCTGCATCATTTATCAATTTTGGGAATTTTTTTTCGAGACGGTGACGGAATTGTCCATAGAAGCAGCGTAGAGGCTGGGAGTTTGATTTACAAAGGAAAGATTGCTTCACACAGAGAGGTCGTTATCGCAGGCAAGGATGCCCATCATTCATCTCTGCCGCAAAATGAACAGGTGGTGGATTTAATTAGGGAGTTTTTATTCTAATAATTATATTACATAGTTTTATTTTGGTAAAAATTTAGAAAGACAACAAAACAATGAAAATGACAGACATTCTTCATAGGTATTATAGCGACTTTGATCTGATAAAAGAAAAATGGAATGAAGACTATGAAGGCATTTTGATTAAGCCGAAGGATAATCAAGAATACAAAAGATGCCGTTTGGCAAAGAAAACACCTAAAAAAGAAGGATACTTTACAGTCTTTTGGAAAAAAGACCAAGACAACAAGAATATTCCTTATACCGATGAGGACTTGGGTGATGAACTGGTTATTGTCGTGATAGACGGTTGTCATTGCGGTTTATTTATCATTCCCAAAGAGGTGGCTATCCGTAAAAAAATTCTTTCTACAAAGGATTGTAAAGGAAAGATGGCTATGCGGTTTTATCCACCTTGGTGCACAAATTTAAATAAAACAGCACAAACAACACAAAAATGGCAACTGGATTATTTTCAGAAATTTGAATTAAAGGAATAAGTTTTAGGTAAAACAAGACAGAGTTTAGTTTTTGAATTTATCAATTCTCAATTCTGTCTTGTTTTTTTATTATCTATTAAAACTAAAAGTTTATGTACAATTGACTAAACTAGAGCTAAACCATTGATACAACTAAATTAGAAGCATAAAGTACATTATTTAAAAAGTGTACTTTATTTTTGTTTTGTACATTATTTTAGGGGTGAATAATGTACATTTTGAGTTGTGATTTATGGTGGTTAGGTAGTAGGTTCAATTGTACATTTTGGTGGTTATGGAGTGGGTAAGGTAAGTTGGAATAAAGTACATTTTATGGGGCATTAAATTGACAATAGAATTTTTACCTTTTTGTAGTTTAACCATACTGTAAACGCACCACCTTTATAGTAGTGGTATAATCAAGGTAGCAGCAATATAAAGGAGGGAAGTTGGTATTGGATTATTGAGTTTATCTAAGATTGGCCTTGACAAACCATTCCAAAGCTACTAAAATTAAGTTGTTGCAACCTTCTGTTTTTTGGTACAAGGGTACCTAGAAGGAGAATTTTGTTATGCAAATTGACAAAACTAAAATTATTCTAAGTCTACTAGACTTTGCAACAACTGTCGTTACTTCCATTAAAGAGGTTATGATTGCTCAAATTGAGACAAACTCTGGAGATTAACGATATAAAAGCATATGATCTTGTACGATTATATGCTTTTCTTATTTTTAAGGAGAATAAGTGTTATGAGTCAAAAACAGTTTACAGAATTTGAAAATCAAGATTATGGCGTTGTTATTATAGAACTCGTGAAAGATATCTATTATAGTGGAGTAAGTACTAGTAGTAAGTTGGTATTAATCCGCAAATTCACGGAATTGATTTCGAGAAAAATTTTAAATTTAGGTGAAGGAGCTAAGATGACATTAGGTGAAATAGCACATCCTAATCCTAAAAAATTTCCACGGACGTATAAGTTATGGGAAAAACTAGATGCTTCCTTTAGAGATGATTTTTCAAAAATTGTGCAAGAGATTGCAGAGTTATGTAACCAGTACGCCCACACACAAGTCAACAAACCAGCTTCTGACGAAGAATATTTAAGAGCTGAAGAGCTAGTGTCTGAGTTGTTTTCACTCTTATTTGTAAAATACTTTACAAAATTCGAGCTTACCGTGTTGTCAGACCCCAATGTTCTAACTGCTTTTTCTCACCTACCACCAGTTATTCGCTATAAAACACTAGAAAAGTTAATGGGTGAGAAAGCAATTTCTGAATTAAATGTTCGAATTTTAGATAAGTTTATGTTGGCTAAAGTGAAATACCAAAGCTTGGATGAAGCATTCATCTGGTTATTGAAAAACCGAGAAGAGATGATTGATGTATCATATCCAACATCTGAAGAAATTGAAAACTTTATTGGGTTGCATGATGATAAATGTTCTTTAGCCTTATGGGAATACAACAATGCTTTTGATTTGTTGCTTGATAAATTATTAGATCCTAAAATTTTAGTAAACGAATCAGGGCAGTTATACGATGACTTTGAAAGAGCTGTAGTGTATTTTAATGGCTTTAACTGTGAATTATACCTCACTGGAACAGAAGAAAGAGAAGAATTTAAAGACCTTATTGAGTTTGCTTTTTTGGGAAGGTGAAGAAGAGAACAGGGTACATAACAAAAGAAGAATTTTATTTAAAAAATCGTCTGTCTAACTAATTAGAAGGGCGAATCTTTTTCATGTGTATGGTGTAAAGTACATTCTTTAAAAAGTGTACTTTATTTTTATTTTGTACATTATTCTGGAGTGTTATTTTGTATGTTTTCTAGTACATAATATCATCTAATCGAAGAAATTGATTTGTACATTTTTTACTCAAGTAATAGCAGAAGAAGTGGCGGTTCAATTGTACATTTTATTTAAAATATTTATGGTAATAATAATAGTATTGAAGCATAAATAAAGTAGATACAATGGTATAATAGTGTCAAAAGACTTTCAGGAGAAATGACATGAGATCACATACAGTTATTCTAGGCGCTGGTGCTACTATTGCAGCAATTCCAGAAGGTGATAAAAACGGAAAAAGTTCTTCAGTTATGAATGGATTGCTAAAAAAACTAAATTTAGAAGAAATTCTTGCTGGTGTTGAATTACAGACAAAGAGCGAAAATTTAGAGGATATCTATTCAGAATTATTTGAGAGAGAAGAGTGTTCCGAAATAGTTAGAAAACTAGAAGAAAGACTCTATAATTATTTTGCTTCGTTGGAGCTACCTGATGAACCAACAATTTATGATTTTTTAATATTAAGTTTAACTAATAAAGATTGTATAGCTACGTTTAATTGGGACCCTTTACTTATACAAGCTTATATTCGCTGTTCAAAAATTACCTTGAACTTGCACCAAATTCTTTGTTTACATGGTAATGTAGCTGTTGGTTTTTGTGAAGAACATACTGAGTTTGGAACAGTAGATTACTACTGTCCAACATGTCATAATAAATTTTATCCAACAAAATTATTGTATCCAGTGAAAAATAAAGACTATTCTTCCGATGGATACATAAATTGGTGTTGGAAAGCATTAGATTACTTTGTCGATCATTCATATATGTTAACTATTTTTGGATACAGTGCTCCTAAGAGCGATGTAGATGCTGTTAATTTAATGAAAAAAGCATGGGGAAATATTGAAGACCGACCACTTGAAGAAGTTTCCGTAATAGATATTGTAGACGAAGCGACAATGCTAAATACATGGAAAGACTTTATTCATAGCCATCATTATAGGTATTCAAATTCATTTTTTGATTCTTACTTAGCAAAATTTCCAAGAAGAACTTGTGAAACCGTATTTGCAACATTTTCATTAAATGTTCCTTCTGATGGTAGTAGAGGATTTAAAGAGAATTTTAATTGGGACATGATAAAAGAGTTTTTATCTGATATGTTAGTTGAAGAACAGGAAAATAAAGGAAAATCAAATTTAAAATCGAAATATTTAGTTTGGGATGAAGATGTTAACAAATAATCCAATTAATCATAGTGTACTTAAATTGTCAATGGATTTCGATAATGCTTTTAAACATAAAAATATAGAGGAAATCCATAGACTAATAAAATTTGGAAAAAATATGGAAAATACTATTGATGATATTTCCAAAATTCAATTATTTTATTCTATTGGGACAGCATATGGTGATATATTTGAATTAAGTGATAACCTAGTATTCAACATAGATACCGATTGTACAGTTCAACAAATTTATTACTTTAGAAAAGCTATCGAAATTTCAAATAATATTGATATAAATCCTGAGAACAATAGCTTTGTTCACCCATTATTATGTTCACTTTACACCAATTACGCAAACCTATTAGATGCTTGTGGTAGAAAACAGTTAGCCATTAAGATGTATTGTAAATGTATACAAATTAATTCAAGATTCACAATGGCTAGTGGTAACTTGGCTATTTGTCTACATCATTATCGTAATTTTTTGAATGATAACGAACACCTTCACTTTATTAAGAAAATTAAAAATTTAATAGAAACAAGCATAACTGTTTCAGATCCAAACAGAGTTGATTATGCAGAAAAGCGATTTATTGAACTTTACGAACAATATCTTAATTATAAAGACTTAGATGAATGCTCTTGTAAAAACATTGATTATAATCCTAATTCACAAAAGTATCGTGAATGGTGTTGGAACAACGGGCTGTATCTTAATCCACTTAATGACTTACAAGCTGACGATATAAATAGATATGATGATAATCTTTTACTACCAAGTTTATTATTTCAATCGGATAAAGATTTGAACAAATATATTTCTATGTTTAATCAAATTAAGCAAGAATATGTTTATGCGCGTTATCTCTGTTTTAATAGCACTGAGAGTGATTCGGTTCATTATGCTGACGAGAATGTTAATCTTATTGATTGTCTGGACTACGTACAATACTCTATCAGACTTGAAGGATTAAAAGCGGCTTTTAAAACACTATATTCATTATTAGATAAAGTTGCAATGTTTATAAATGAATATTATTCTCTAAAAATTGAGACTAGACAAGTAAATTTTCATTCAATTTGGAGGTCTAATAGCGATTTAAATAAATGTTTAGATAAAAACATTGGTCTGTCATCTATATTTTGGATAGCGAAAGATTTTGATAATGGTAATAATTCTTTAACAGCTAATCCAAACTCAAAGCGATTGAAAATTATTAGAAATTATTTAGAGCACAGGTTTACTAATATAACATTGAATTTTTTTGATAGAAGTGAAGATAATAATGAAACTAGACTGTATCTAACTGAATTTGAACTTCAAGAGTTTGCATTAGATTTATTAAATCTTGTAAGAGAAGTTATTTTTTCACTCAAAAATGCCATTCAAATAAGTGAAAATGAAAAACAATCTAGTCTAAGCAGTGAAGTTGCTTTAATTCCGATAAATTATGAAGAAGTAGATTCGGAAGATAAATTATAGCATTGAGCATACAATTTATAGTCGTTATAAAAAGCAATAGTCTAAATTCATTTAACTAATCGACTTAACTAGAGCTAAACCATTGATAAAACTGAATTAGAAGGATAAAGTACACTCATTAAGCAGTGTACTTTATTTTTGTTTTGTAAATAATTCTGGAGAGTTATTTTGTATGTTTTTTAGTGTATTAAATCACCTGATTTAAGGAATTGATTTGTACATTTTAAGCAAAACAATTTTAGTAATAATTAATTTTCTACATTAATCTATAAATTTACTTCCAAGGGGTTGATACTTCATCTTGGTGTCTTCAGATATATGTTCTTTCTATATTTTGGCTCATAAATTAGTTTCTCCCACAGATAAAACTATTAATTAATGATATAATAGCATTATAAAACGAAAGGATACAGATATGGCAAAATACCAATCAGATTCATTTAGAGAACATCATTTAACTAGGTTGCCAATTTTAAATAAATTACTAGAACTAGGTTGGAAGAGAGAACAAATTATTTGTCCTAGTCCGAATTCAACTGATACAGAGTGGCGCATTCCCAAAACACCTTCAGAAGCTTCTAAAAGAGAACTAGGGCGTTCGTTTAATGGATTTCCTGTTGATATTGCGATATTTGATAGTGTTAGAGAGCATGGTGAATACGAGCACTTACAAGTAATTATTGAATGTAAAGCTCCAAATAAAAAAGAAGGTATTAACCAGTTAAAAATATATCTAAGTATGGAGCCACATGCGAAATTAGGTGTTTGGAGTAATGGTACTGAATTTGTAAGAGTTTACAAACTTCCAAAAGCTGGTGAATATAAAATTATTGAATCTTCTTATCTACCTAAGAAAGATGAGAATTTTATTTTAGCAGATGAAAAAAGATTGGTATACGATGATCTAGAAGCAGTAGATGAAAAAAAACTAGAGGAAGTATTTTCAACGCTGCTAGAAGTGATAACCTCTAGAGATTCGTTGTCAACTCGTAGAGAAGAGCAGTTAAATCAGATGTCTAATATTTTATTATTAAAATTAGACTCAGATAATGAGGGACAATGGGATAAGAATCTTCCTTTAAATTTTCAATTAGAAAGCGATCCGTATAACACATCTAGTCGTCTAAACGAATACTTTACCCAATATAAAAATGAACACCCAACCTTATTTTCAAAGGATGAAGGGAATAAAATCGTTTTAGATACAGATACAATCCAAGAAATCGTTTTACGATTGCAACGCTTAAACATTGGTAATATGGCTCCTGCGGCCTTATCCATAGCCTTCCAGGTATTTCGAGATGCATCTTTGAAGTTAGGTGATGGGCAGTATTATACGCCTCTAAGGGTAATAGAAACAGGTGTTAAACTTATGGAAATTACCCACAAAGATATGGTAATTGATCCCGCATGTGGAACGGGTGGCTTTCTATCTGAAGCTATGATGACACTTGCAAAAACTGGTATTGACGATAAAAAGTTAACTCAATGGGCTCATTACAAGCTGTTTGGTGTTGATAGAGATAAAACAAATGTAAAATTAACACGAGCTTTAATGGTTGGTATCGGAGATGGATCAACGAATATCCATCATGGAGATTCGTTGCGAGAGTCTAAATGGGAAGAAGACTTTAATGGTATTCAAAATACACTTAAAGAAGGAAGATATTCAGTTGTGCTGACAAACCCACCATTTGGAAAAGGACTTGTAATAAATAAGTCAGACGCTAAATTTGCTAATTTAGAGATTTGCAAACATACAAAAACTGGGAAAAAATCTTTAGAATTTGCCGATAAAACTGAACTAGGAATAGCTTTTGTTGAAAGGTCTTGGAGGCTACTTCAGAATGGTGGTCGTTTAGGAATTATTTTACCTGAAACCTACTTTTTCTCTAAATCATATAGCTGGTTTAGAGAATGGATTGATGAACATTTTATTTTGAGGGCAGCTTTAAATGTTCCTATGGAAGCATTTCAAGGTTTTTGTAGAGCGAAAACAAATTTCTACATTTTCGAAAAAAAAGGAGATGGACCAAAAGTTTCTACACGACCTAAATGGTACAAAGACGGCTATGTTTGGATTTCAAATGCACCCACTATTGGTGTAAATAAAGATGGACATGATTTGTTTGTTGTTAATTCAAATGGGGAAAGAGATACTAGAATAGACAATAAAGCTAATGCAGATGTGGAAGCATTATTGTCAGGGAACCAAACAAAATATTCAAGATATGTACCGAGTCAATCATTAAGTAATTCTTATATCGCTGTTCCAACATTCTCAGGAAATATGTCTAACTGGGACTTCGAAAAGAGGGTTCAGGAAAAACTTCCAAGTTTTAAAGTACAAACTTTAGGTGACTTAATTGATGCTGGAATTATTGAAGTTCGAACTGGACACGGCAGCCCTTCAGCAGATACTAGGATTGGTGATATCCCTTACATTAAAGTTGTTGACTTGCGGGCAGGAAGGGTAAATCCAAACTCTACTAATATGGTACCTAAAGAAGTTGCTAAAAAGTTCTGGAAGTCCGACAAAAGTGGTCTAAAACCCTGGGATATTATAACTCCGGCTCGTGCTTCAAAAAATATTGGAGAGCCTTGTATGTTGCTACCCGGGCAGGAAGAATTAGTTGTCACCAAAGAGGTTTTAATTTTTTCTACAACCTCTGAATCTCCATTCGATCAATTCTATCTTTTTTGGGCGCTAAATCTTGAAGAGGTAAGAAAACAATGGGAAAAGGTGATATTTATGCAAACAAACAGGGAAGATTTAGGAGATAGGTACAGATATATTGAAATTCCCTTTAGCAATGAAATCAACGAGAATATCAAAATTTCAAATGCTGTAAGAGAATATTTTATAGGGCTTGATGAGCTAAATAAAAAATATAAAAGTATGTCAAACACTTTATAACTGATTTCAATGATGTATTTTCATATTTCTAAATCAAAAATTTCAAGCTATTTATAGTATGAAAAAATAGCAACTCAAAAACACGGATCATAAATATGACCGTGTTTTTTAATAATAAAAACTAAAAATTTATGTACAATTTTTGTATATTTTTTAGTTCATCATATTATCAAATCTAAGAAATTGATTTATACATTTTTTTCAATGATAATCATTGTATAATAAAAAAATTAAAGTTCGAATTCTGAAACTAGTTTCACATATAAATAATTGAATATAAATTGCTGTAGGTCTATAATAAAGATAGGGATAAAAAGAAATCTTCCTAGAAAGGAGTATACTGTATCATATGTGACAGTATTATTAATGAATCATGAAAAAAATAATTACTATAGTACAGTGCATTTTATTCCCCGTGTCTCCTTACATAGCTAGAGAACTATGCTTGATGAGTAAAAATCTAGTCGATAATATGTTCCTTACATTCTTTATCATGCTAACAATTTCTTTTTGGCTTGGTATTTGGAAATTGGGAGATCTTGTGGGAAATCAAAAATAAAAAGTAAAAGTCTGTTTTAAATTAACTAAGAGAACTAGCTAACTAGCTTAAGTAAAGCAAAAACACGGCCATGATTCATGAGCCGTGTTTTTGTATGAATGTACATTTTAAAAATTCTAAGTTTCTGAACAATTGTCAAAATGTACAATTGAAAAATTTCCAGTATTTTTTAAAATCACTATCTCAGATGACAGTTCAATCAAAATATGATATAATGCAGAAAAAGTAAAAATAATAAAAGTAACTTACAAAAGTAAAAGAAAAAAAGTAAATAGATAGCCACGGCAGATATTCCTTTCATCGTTTAGAAGGGTTGCTGTGGTTATCGTTGTTGCTGGGCTAATTAATTGCTCTTATTACTTAGATGAAGTTACTTTTATTCTTGAATTAATTTAAATAATAATAACGATCAATGAAAGTACTCATCGATATTCCCTTTTTGCAGTTTAGAGCGCAAAGGAGAACAGTACTGATTTGGTCGTTTTTTTGCGTATTGACATCCTAAAACCCAGTCAGAACCTTCAGTCATATTAAACAAGGAGATAACATGAGATTTGTTGTATATAAACATTCACTGGTTTTAGGTGATAACAACATCGTGACAAAGCAATTTATCGTTTTAAAGCACGATGACGGCAATCTACAATTTACTAATTTTCATCGTTATGTTAAATCTACTTCAAGAATCAAGTCGATCTCAGATGATGGGAATAAACGCTTTTCTTACGTTGTTAAGTTTCTTAATTTCTTATTTGGTACTCTTGGACTTAAAAGTGTAGATCAACTTACACTTGAAATGGTTAGAGAGTTTTTTACGCTTTATGGATTATCTCAGTTACCAGGGGATAAAGGAAAAAGAAAGAAAAGTACCGTTGAAAAATGCGTAAATGCAGTTCTTGACTTCTTAACTCTTTATTTAAGTGAGCGAAAGGAGAAGGCTAAGTTGAAAGCAGAAGAATTGTATTCTACGACAACTTTTACGAATAGTAGAGGACGAATTGTGAAGCGTAAAGAACCAAATTTTGAAATATACGTGGATGATAGCAACACTGAGAAAGCGATTTTTCGTGATATGCCAAATAGTGCTTTTGAGATGTTGTTTTCTCACATCGCTCATTATCATAAAGATCTACTCATGGTTGTAGCCTTGGGTGCCTTTGTGGGCTTAAGACCATCAGAAGCATGCAACGTAAGACGTGAAGATAGCTCTTTAGGACCAGGTGTTTTATTCCACCAAAGTGATGGCCAAGTATTTAAGAAAGTACATTTTCGCATGGATTGAGGGTGGTTGAAATTTCCAGTTTTCACGTGAATAAAGTACATTTTGGACCGATTTTCGCCCGAAAAAAATTTTTAGTTATAAAAAATTGTATAAAGTCGGACACATATCTCCCCTCTAACATCTTTCCGAAAAACTATAATTTTCTTGAAAAATATCTCTAGATATGCTATACTTCTTTTATAGAAAATTATGAGGAAGATGGAATGAAACGCGAGATTTTATTGGAACGAATTGATAAGCTGAAGCAAATCATGCCCTGGTACGTTCTAGAATACTATCAGTCCAAGCTGGCGGTACCTTATAGTTTTACAACCTTGTACGAATATCTCAAAGAATACGATCGATTTTTCCGCTGGGTTTTAGACTCCGATATTTCTGACGCTTCAGAGATTGCTGAGATTCCTCTCTCTGTCTTGGAAAATATGACTAAGAAAGATATGGAATCCTTCATTCTATACTTACGGGAGCGGCCGCTCCTCAATGCTAATACTACGCAAAACGGTGTTTCCCAGACAACCATCAACCGGACTCTGTCGGCTTTGTCCAGCCTTTACAAATATTTAACTGAGGAAGTTGAAAATGAGCAGGGCGAGCCTTACTTCTATCGAAATGTGATGAAGAAGGTTGCTACTAAGAAGAAAAAGGAGACTCTGGCTGCTCGTGCAGAGAATATTAAGCAGAAGCTCTTTTTAGGAGATGAAACCGAGGAATTTCTCCAATATATCGATACGGAGTACCCTAAGAAGCTCTCTAATCGCGCCCTGTCCTCTTTCAACAAGAACAAAGAACGAGATTTAGCCATCATTGCCTTGCTGCTAGCCTCTGGTGTGCGTCTGTCTGAAGCTGTTAATCTGGACCTGAAAGACATCAATCTAAAGATGATGGTTATTGAAGTGACAAGAAAAGGCGGGAAAAGGGACTCTGTCAATGTTGCTGCTTTTGCTAAGTCCTATTTAGAAGGGTATCTGAGCATTCGTAGCCAACGATACAAGGCCGAAAAGACGGATACAGCCTTCTTTTTGACTGAATACCGTGGCACTCCTAATCGAATCGATGCTTCCAGTGTTGAAAAAATGGTAGCCAAGTATTCTGAGGACTTCAAGGTGCGGGTGACACCTCACAAACTCCGCCATACGCTTGCTACACGTTTATATGATGCAACAAAATCTCAAGTTCTCGTCAGTCATCAGCTAGGGCATGCCAGTACACAAGTTACTGACCTCTATACCCACATTGTCAATGATGAACAAAAGAATGCTTTGGACAAACTATAGTTTGCATAGTTTAAATTATGATACATTCAACAAAAATGCTCTATGAACAAAAAATCATAGAGCATTTTTACTTAACTTAAATAGTATTTAACCGAATCACTTCATCGGCCTTTTCCCAAATCGCTGGATTATGCGTTGCAAGAATTATCAAGCGGTCGGGCTTTTTCAATGATAAAAGCAAGTTCATAATTTCTTGTGAAGTTTCTGGATCGAGTGCTGCAGTCAGTTCATCTGCCAAAATCAAGGGAGGGTCCTTGAGGATGACTTTGGCCAAGGCGATACGCTGCGCTTCTCCACCTGATAATTCATAGATTTTTTGACCGAGTGTGAGATAATCCAATCTCACCTTTTCTAAGGCTTCTTCTTCTCGCTGCTTCTTCTCTTGTTTAGTCAATTTTTGACCAATCAATCCAAGTTCTAAATTGGCAGTTACGGTCTCGTTTTCAAGGAGACCGAAATTTTGAAAGAGATAGCCTAATTCATTTTTGAAAAAGTGATGAGATTTGATTTGATTAAGCTCTTGCCCTCGGTAGCTGATGCTTCCCTTATCATAAGGCTCTAGCTTAGCCAGAATATTGAGTAGGGTTGTCTTGCCACAACCGCTATTTCCGATTAGGGAATAGACCTTTCCTGCTGCAAATTGCAGATTGATACCCTGAAAGACAATCCGTTCTCCAAATGATTTTGTCAGGTGTTCTATTTTGATCATATTAGGCTCCTTTCAGAATAATGGGCAAGAAATGGTCCTCTTTATGCGAGCGGTAAAGGAGAATCAGCCATGCATTGGTCGCAAATAATAAGAGCGCGACAAGAGCGATCCACCATTCCTGTGTGAGAAAGAAAATCAGGACACTACCTAATAGCAGCATGACAATCTCTGATATGAGCATGCTTCGGTGAATTTTCAAAAAGTCCATACCCACAATCTTCTTCAGGAATATCGGTCTTCTAAACTCTTCAAAATAGAGAAAATTCATGGTGTTAAAGAGTAGAATAGAGGTCGCCATTCCGAAGATACCGCCAGCAATGGCCATGAGGTTCTCTAATTGAATGGATTGCATCATCTGCTGATAGACAGCCGCTGCGTAGTCGTATTGACTCACGTTTTTTTCAAGCCCATTCTCAGTTACTAGCTTCTTGCTTTTTTCAAGTCCATCAAAATACAGATAAGAATTGAGTTGAGAGAAATAGGGATTGTCGTAGCCACCAAAGCTTTTAGGTCGAACAACAACCAAAATCGGATCGGTCAAGAATTGCTGATAGTTCATAGGTGTATTGTTATAAATGAAGCGTTTTTGGTTGTTAGGAAGATAGATCACCCGTGCTTTCATAGGCAACTGGCTCTTTCCTTGTTCATCTCTAGGAGTCAGATAATCTTCATAGCGTTTTTTCAACTCCTCTTCTTGACCCTTCAATTTTTCAGGGAGCAAGAGTCCAAATTCTCCAGCTTGCAAGTGATTCAAGCGCTCTTTTTCCTCAGAGGAAACTGAGATACTTTGGATATCAAGGTAATTTGGAGTGACATATAGGGTATTGGCAAGAGGATCGTAATCTGTGATTGAAAGATTTCTCCCTGTTCTAGGATCATTCATGAAGCCTTTTGAATTAAAAGATGCGAGCTGATGATAGACCAAGAGACCGCCTTTTTCAATGCCAGACTCGATTAACTTAGACCATTTGGCTCTGTTTTCAATTTGCGTCTCTTTGTTTGTATTCTGTGAAATATCTTCCCGATTTACACCAATTTGAACCCAATTCGTCTCTTTAGACCAAGCTACTTTCCCCTCTTGGTAAGTCTGCCAGCTAGAACCATAGATACTGACTCGATGAATAGCAAGGCCAATGAGAGCAACAGCGAGAAATTGACAGGTAAAGAGAAAAACTAAAATTCTTTTTACTGGTATTTTCCCTTTTAAAAGGCTAACCAAGTGCACCGTCTGGATGCTGAAGGCAAAAAGAAAGGACAGGAGAGCAGACACAACGAGTAAGAGCGTATTGTAAATGATACTACTCGAAATGATGAAGGAAAAGGCAAAGGGGGTTAATTGTAAGCAATAAATCAAAATGCTTCCTAGGGCACTGGCTCCAATACATCCTAAAAGCAGCTCTCTGCTATCTTCCATGAGAGAACGTCCAAAGAGTTGGTACCGTCTCATCCCTGCAATATAACGAATCCCTGCACTCCTCAATTCAAGTGTTTTTTGAATAATGGCCAATGCACTAAAGCTAAGAATAAAAATAACCAAGGCTAAGGATTGGGAACCGGAACCAAAAAATGCCATAAAATTCTGCAAGAGATTAGGCTTATTCATAAAAGTCTTTGAGAAACCAAGTTCGTGTAGTTTTTGATCCAGCTTTTCAAGTGGTAACTTCCCTGAGAGTATATAGTAATTGGTAAGTAAGCTTTCCTTAGAAGCGACTTCTTTATCTGCTTTTTTGATGCCCTTTGGAAGCTCTCCTTCTCCGTAGATATCATAGGAGAACTTGACCTGACCTTGCGAATCCGTTTGTTGAATCTGGCGAGCGATTACACTATTGCTTTCCCTTGCTAACTGATCTAAATTGGCTGAAAGCTCCTCATAGGTGACAGTTCTTTCTTGTTTAAGAACTCCTACTACAGGGAGGCTTCGGTAGATGAGCGTATTTGGTGAAATAAAGGCAATCCAAAGAAGAAAGCTGGTGACAAAAAGATTAGAAAGGATAATAAAGACTCGTTTCATAAGATCACACTTTCTAAAGAGAGGGACTTCAAGTTTTTCAAACGACTTTATCCATCTATATAATACCATAAAAGTAATATATTAGAAACTATTTATATGTAAAAATGAGTTTAAAAAAAGATCCGCAAAAGCGAATCTCTTATAGTTTTATCCTACTACTGCTTCGGCGATTTCTTCACGGCTAATACCAGCAAAGTAGCGGGTAATATCTATTGTTTCCAGTGCTTTGAGGACATCTTCACGTTCATAGCGAACACCGCGAAGGACATCTTCTACAGCTGCAACGTCTTCGATACCGAAGAAGTCACCATAAATCTTGATGTCTTGGATTTTTGATTCAATGACGTTGGCAAAGACTTCAACCTTACCGCTGGTAAATTTTGTTCCACGACGGACGTTAAATTCAGGTGATTTACCGTAGTTCCAGTTCCAAGTTCCAAACTTGGTATCCTTGATGCGGTTGATTTCAGCCAATTCTTCTTCTGAGAAGACATATTCAGTCATCTCTGGGTACTCTTTTTTCATGTATTCCAATAGCAAATCACGGAATTCTTCAACTGTGATTTTTTCTGGCAATTCATTGATAATATTGGTTACACGGGCACGGACAGATTTCACACCTTTTGATTCAAATTTATCTTTTGAAACCTTGAGGGCGTTAGCAAGGACTGATAGATCAACGTCAAAGAGCAAGCAACCGTGGTGCATGATACGACCATTGATATAGGCTTGGGCATTGCCACAGAATTTTTTGCCATCAATCTCAAGGTCGTTACGGCCTGTGAACTCAGCTTTAACACCGAGTTGAGCTAAGGTATTAATAACTGGAGTAGAAAAGCTCTTGAAGTCAAAGGCCTTGTTTTCATCTTCTTTTGAAATAATCGTGTAGTTGAGGTTGTTTAAATCATGGTAAACAGCCCCACCACCACTGATACGGCGGACCACCTCAATCCCATTTTCTCGAACATAATCACGATTGATTTCTTCAATAGTATTCTGGTGACGCCCGACAATGATAGATGGTTTATTGATCCAAAGCAGGAAGATTTGATCCTCATCCAAAAGGTGTTTAAAGGCATATTCTTCCAAAGCAATATTAAAGGCAGTGTCGTTTGAATGATTGATAATATATTTCATGATATCCCTTTATACGATAGAGACTGGAAATAATCTTCCAGTCTAGTCTATATTCGTTTTATTTTTTCTTAGGTGAATGGATGGCCATTCCTAAAACATCTGCAAATGCTTCGTACATCACTTCAGAGTAGGTTGGGTGTCCGTGGATGGTCTTGAGCATTTCTTCAACAGTAATTTCCATTTCGATAATGCTTGATGCCTCGTTGATCAATTCTGCAGCTGAAGGACCAATGATGTGCACCCCAAGGATTTCTCCGTATTTCTTATCAGCGATGACTTTTACAAAACCTTGAGCTGCATCTGATGCAATGGCACGACCGTTAGCTGCAAAGTTGAATTTACCGATGGCAACATCGTATTTCTCACGGGCTTGTTCTTCTGTCAACCCAACTGCTGCTACTTCAGGAAGAGTGTAGATAGCTGCTGGAGTCAAGTTCAATTTAGCAACAGCATGATTTCCTTTAAGGGCATTTTCAGCGGCAACTTCACCCATACGGAAGGCTGCGTGCGCTAACATCTTAGTACCGTTGATGTCACCTGGTGCGTAGATACCTGGAACTGAAGTTTCCATGTATTCGTTGACCTTGATACGTCCACGATCCAATTCAAACTCAACATCGCCAATTCCTTCAAGGTCTGGCACACGACCGATTGAAAGAAGGGCTTTGCTTGCGATGATATCGTCTTTTCCTTCAACCTTGATACGAAGTTGACCATTTTCTTCGATGATTTCTTGGAGTTTTGTACCTGTCAAGATAGTCATGCCTTTGCGTTCCAAGATCAAGCGAAGATTCTTAGATACTTCCGCATCCATAGCTGGAACGATACGGTCCATCATTTCGATAACAGTCACTTTTGAACCAAATGTCATGAAGGCCTGACCAAGTTCGATACCGACAACCCCACCACCGATGATAACGAGGCTTTCTGGCACTTCTTTCATTTCAAGGATGTCATCACTGGTCATCACAAGTGGAGATTCCATACCGGGGACGTTGATCTTGCTGACTTTTGAACCACCAGCAAGGATAATCTTCTTGGTTTCAAGCAATTCAGAACCATTTACCAAGACATTCTTGTCTTTAGTAATAGTACCAACACCCTTATGAACAGTAACTCCGTAACTACGAAGAAGACCTGCAACACCACCTACCAAGGTATTGACAACCTTAGACTTGGTTTCAAGGAGTTTATCCATATCAACGGTGAAGTTAGGATTTTCGATCACGATACCACGGTTTGCTGCATGACCGATGTTTTCGATGATTTCAGCGTTGTGAA